>Ga0364866_10358_pt2 | contig 24055 bp, 12 predicted proteins | sample ExccelAu500001D3_3_FD_206913 | JGI IMG/M metagenome (GOLD analysis project Ga0364866, IMG submission 206913) | Enriched cells from Trout Bog Lake Hypolimnion, Wisconsin, USA - BchlTB.Aug13.5000.01.D3 | ecosystem: Environmental > Aquatic > Freshwater > Lake > Hypolimnion/Profundal zone | place... | reverse complement strand
TTTAAAGAACCCGACGGTCATTTGGAATTTAATTATTATGACAGGAAGGAAGACAAGATAGTCTTCTCCTTCGCCAGCATCCTGACGCCATATACCACTTATGACTATAATATCAACAGTCGTTCGCTTACCATTTCCCGGCCACCTGCTGTCAAAGATTATCAGAAAGTAAACTACATCAGTGAATTGGTTTGGGCAAAATCTGGTGATGGTAAGCTTATCCCCATCTCAATGATCCATAAAAACGGCATGAAGAAAAGTGAAGGGAATAACCCATTATACCTTGAAGTTTATGGAAATTACGGAGAGAATGTTCATGGGGATTTTGATTCTTACAAAATGAGCTTACTGGATCGTGGTTTCTATCTTGCTGTTGCACACGTCAGGGGGGGTGGCGAGTTTGGTAAGAAATGGTGGGATGAAGGTAAATTATTGAATAAAAAGAATGCCATTAATGATTACCTTGCATGTGCAGAGTTCCTTATAGTAAAAGGATACACGACAAAAGGAATGATCACCGCTGCGGGAAATCGCGAAGGAGGCATGATCATTGGTGCGGCAGTAAACGAACGCCCTGAACTCTTTAAATCAGCATTCCTGACGATGCCGGATGTTGATATGTTGTCAGCACTTCTCGACACATCTGTTGTCACCTGTTATAATCAAGACAGGTGGGTAGAATTCGGTAATCCTGGCAATAAGCAACAGGTCGATTACCTTTACAGTTATTCGCCATATAACAATATAAAGAAGCAAAATTATCCCGATATGCTCTTTCGATTATCACTTAAGGATCAACCAGATGAACTTTGCGGTTCATTAAAGACGGTGGCAAAGTTAAGAGCAACAGCACCTGGTAAAAATAATTTTCTTCTCTTAACTGATGATAAAACACTTTTGATAAATTATAACGAAAAGGCAAAAGAAGAGTATTGGGCAGAAAACTGGGCCTTTATCCTGGACTTGTATAACATAAAAGAATAATACTTAAACCTAAACTTCATTCCTAAAATGACGAACGAACGATCAAGCGGAATTTTACTTCACCCCTCTTCCCTACCAGGTAAATATGGCATCGGTACCCTGGGAACAGAAGCCTTGCGATTTATCGATTTCCTTTCCAAGTCGAAACAAAAACTCTGGCAGATCCTTCCACTGGGGCCTACTGGATTTGCTGATTCCCCTTACCAATGTTTTTCATCTAATGCCGGAAATCCTTTACTTATCGATCTCGATACTTTGGTTGCTGAAGGCTTGCTTGAAAAAAAAGACCTGGTTGATATAGGGTCTTTTGATGACGGACCAATTGATTATGGGAAAGTGATCACTAAAAAATACCCCCTCCTGAAGAAAGCAATGGAAACCTTCAAGGAAAGTGCAGGGAAAGAGCACAAAAAGGACTTTCATGAATTTGTCGTTGGAAATAAAAAGTGGTTGGATGATTACGCCCTCTTTATGTCACTCAAAGAACATTTTAAGCAGAAGCCTTGGTACCAATGGGACAAACCGCTGAAAATGAAAAAAGAAGACGCTCTCAAACCCTTCAATTCTCTCTTATCAGATCAGATTGAGTTCCACAAATTCGTACAGTACCTGTTTTTCCGGCAGTGGTTGACCATCAAGGGTTATGCGCATCAAAAGAACATTAGGATCATAGGTGACATCCCTCTTTATGTTGCCTTCGACAGCGTTGATGCTTGGTCAAACACTGAGCTTTTTCAATTTGATGCTGATAAAAATCCCATCGCTGTTGGTGGTGTTCCACCCGACTACTTCAGTGCAACCGGTCAGTTATGGGGGAATCCATTGTACAATTGGGAGGCACTGAAGAAAGATCATTACCACTGGTGGATTGAACGGATCAAATCGAATCTGATTCTGTATGACATCATCCGGATCGATCATTTCAGGGGCTTTGCCGCCTACTGGTCTGTCCCCTATGGCGAAAAAACAGCCATTAATGGAAAATGGATACCCTGCCCTGGAAAGGAGCTCTTTCAACAGATCAGCGAAGAATTTGGAGAAATCCCAATCATTGCAGAAGACCTGGGGGTGATGACAAGTGATGTTGAGGAATTAAGGGATTCATTCGGATTGCCAGGAATGAAAATACTCCAGTTTGCCTTTGATTCAGGAGAGGACAATGATTACATCCCGTTCAATTTTATAAAGAATTGCGTGGTTTATACCGGAACACACGATAATGATACCATCAAAGGTTGGTTTGACAAAGCAAAACCAGATGACAAGAAATATGTTCTTGAATATATGAACACAACAGGTCAAGATATCTGTATGGATTTTCTCCGCCTCGCCTGGGCATCTGTTGCAAATACTGCCATTGTCCCGATGCAGGATCTTCTCGGCCTTGGCAACGAAGCACGTATGAACTTACCAGGAACAACTGTCAACAATTGGATGTGGAGGGCGAAAAAGAATGACTTCTCAACTGAACTGGCTCTTAAACTGGCTCAGATGACAGTGCTTTACGGAAGAACACACAAATAACCATGACATCTAAGACAGATCTATGCAAAAAAACGGCTTCTTCATTTTCTTTTTTGTACTTATTTCTTGGACTTCTTTTTGTCAGGAAATAACCCTAAAACGAGTTGAACCACCTTTCTGGTGGACTGGATTCAAAAACCCAGAATTACAATTACTGATATACGGTAATAATATCGGCAAAACAGACCCTTCCGTTTATGCTTCAGGAATTGAACTCAAACTTGTGCATGTGATGGATAATCCAAACTATCTTTTTCTGGATGTACTGATTGACAAGAATGTAACTCCAGGTGGTTTTCCCATTGCCTTTTATAAAGATGGTAAGAAAGTGGCTGAATATTTCTACGAACTCAGGGAAAGAAAGCAAGGATCATCAGAAAGAAAAGGGTTCGATGCATCGGATGTGATATATCTGATCACACCAGACAGGTTCTCCAATGGTGATACTACAAATGATAGCCCAACAGGGTATTTGGAAAAGACTGACCGGTCGAACCCTGATGGAAGACATGGAGGGGATATTAAAGGCATTGTTAACCATCTGGATTACATCAAAGACTTAGGGGCAACTACGATATGGATTAATCCTTTGCTGGAAAACAACATGGCAAAATATTCCTATCATGGTTATTCTATCACAGATTATTATAAGACCGATCCCCGGTTTGGAAGCAACAGTGATTACCTTACACTTTCCTCTGCAATTCATCAGAAAGGAATGAAACTTGTGATGGACATGGTCTTTAATCACTGCGGATCGCAACATTGGTGGATGAAGGATCCACCAGCCAAAGACTGGTTCAACGAATTTCCGGAATTTACCAGAACCTCTTACCGCTCAAGCACTGTTTCCGATTCTTATCATTCGCAATATGACAGCATCCATTTTGTCAAAGGCTGGTTTGATGTTACCATGCCCGATCTCAACCAACATAACCCCTTTCTTGCACGCTATCTCATCCAGAATAGCATCTGGTGGATTGAATATGCAGGACTTGATGGAATACGACAGGACACCTATCCCTACTCTTTCAAAGACTTTATGTCGGAATGGGATAAAGAAGTGCTGGCAGAATATCCCAATTTTAATATTGTTGGCGAGTGTTGGAACGCTTATCCAGACGGCATTGCTTACTGGCAAAAGGATGCCTTGAACAAGGACCATTTTAATTCTTTTCTCCCATCTGTATTTGATTTTGCTATGTATGATGCATTGAAAGTGGCCTTCAATGAGAAAGATGACTGGAGCGCGGGAATCTCAAAACTTTATGAAATACTCTCCCGTGATTTCAGCTACCCTGATCCATCACATATAGTCGTATTTGCCGATAGTCATGATGCAGATCGGTACTTGTCTACACAAGGTCAGGATATCCGGAAACTAAAGATGGCAATGGCTTTTATCCTAACGACACGAGGGATTCCTATGATCTATTATGGGACAGAAGTGCTCCTTACAACGGAAAAGGATAAAAATGGTGATGGCTATAAACGGGTAGATTTCCCTGGCGGTTGGATTAATGACCCCATCAATGGATTTACGGGACAGAATCTGTCATTACCTCAGTTAGAGATGAAACAATACCTCCAGGGTCTGCTTAACTGGCGAAAGAACAAAGAGGTAATCCACTCAGGTCGTTTAAAGCATTTTGTACCCAACGAAGGTGTTTATGTATATTTCCGCTATAACAAGAATGATTGCGTGATGGTATGCCTGAACAACAATGAGACCGATTCGAAAACAATTGACAGGAAACGCTATGGTGAGTTTCTTGATCAATACCAATCAGGAAAGGAAATAATCACTGGTCAGGTCATAACTGATCTTTCCAATATTAAAATACTTCCAAAGACAGCCATGATTATCGAACTAATGAAATAATTTTCAATGTGACGAAGTGAAATCAAGGCATATCGTAATCCATAATTCGTAAATCGTAATTTAGAACAAGATGCTGACTATCCAAAAGAAACTATCAAACCTCTTCTATGTAGTCCTTGGGCTACCTTCCACCGCCATGGGTTTTGCCTTATCAATCCAGATCATGGTGCTGAGTTGGATACTCCGAACCAAATACAACCTGGAAATTGATCAGATCGGCATTGTTTGGGCAGCTGGTCCCATTGCAGGTATTCTAGGACAACCACTTATAGGGTTGATCAGCGATAAGGTTTGGTTCTGGGGAGGAAGAAGACGTCCGTTCATCATTATAGGAGGTATACTGGCAGCACTAATGATCTTCGCACTTCCCAACATTGGATGGATCAGTAACAAATTAGGGGATGGGAGCATTTTCGGGATCGGTACACTTATGGCAGTTGCAATCACAGTTGCGCTTACTCTCGACCTTTCCATTAACATCAGCTTTAATCCGACACGTTCGATTATAGCCGACGTCACTCCTGCCGGGACATCACGTACCAAAGGCTATACATGGATGCAATCCATCTCAAACCTATTTGGCAGCGGAGCTTATTTAATGGGAGCGCTTATTGGGAATTATTTCCTGATCTATGCAGGTGTGATCATAGTTTTCCTTTTTTCAATCGGGCCTTTATTTTTTATATCGGAACCAAAAGTACTAAAACGGGAATTGGATGCAGCAGGAGATGAAATACAGGCAACAAAAACCAAATGGGGCGAATTGTTTAAGCTCTATTTTGCACATGGATTTTCATGGCTTGGGATACAAACCATGTTTATTTACATTTTTGCTTTCATCGAGCAGAAGATACATCCTGAAAATGCCAATCAAACAGGACAGATGATTGGCTGGTCCTTCTTTATTCTGAATGGACTCGGATCGATCTGGCCGGCTTTCCTTTTAGAGCCTGTGAGCAAGAAAATTGGCCGTGTCAACACCCATATCCTGGCTGTTGCGTCTATGTCGATCGGCTACTTCGGAATCGTGCTATTTGCGCGCAATGCTTTCAGCCTTTATGCGATGATGATGATCCTGACATTTGGATGGGCAGCCGTGGTCAGTCTCCCATTTGCAATCATGTCTGAGAAAGTCGATAAAAGCCGGATGGGTTTCTTTATGGGTATATTTAATCTTTCAGTTGTACTACCGCAACTGGTTTCCAGCTTTCTGATTGGCAGGGTAGTAAATCATGCAATCGATAAAGACCTTATCTTTATTATTTCTGGCTCATCACTGGCTGTTTCTGCATTATTGTGGATCTTTGTAAAAGACGAATCAAGAAAGAAATTATGAAAACACCTCGTAAGATTGGACTGGTTGCTAAAGATCCATGGCTTGAACCTGCAGAGTCTGATATCTGTGCCAGATATGACAGGTACAAAAAAACTTATGAAGAAATCAAAACAATCTGGGGTAGTTTGTTGAAATTCTCAGATGCACACAACTATTTCGGGATCCATTACGATAAACAACGGAAAGGGTGGATATACCGGGAATGGGCACCCAAAGCACAAGACCTATATTTTTTCGGTGATTTTAACGATTGGCAACGTTATTCACACCGCATGACGCGAAATCAATATGGCGTCTGGGAAATTTTCCTTGATAGAGAAACATACAAAGACCGGTTTACCCATAAAAGTTTGGTGAAAGTGATGGTTCATTCGGATCTTGGATTCCAGGAGAGGATACCGGCTTATATCCAACGTGTTGTTCAGGATCCGGGAACTTTGGATTTCTCCGGTCAGGTTTGGTTACCTCCTCAAAAGTTCAATTGGGAAGGGGATAATTTTGATATTAAAAACCTTGAAGAATTGCTTATTTATGAGTGTCATGTTGGAATGGCACAGGAAGCAGAACGAGTTGGCACTTTCATCGAGTTTGCAGATTACCTTATCCCTTATATTAAAAATTCAGGATACAACACTATCCAATTGATGGCCATTGCCGAGCATCCTTATTATGCATCATTTGGCTATCATGTTTCTAACTTCTTTGCAGTTTCATCGCGCTTTGGAACTCCCGAAGACCTGAAATATCTTATCCGTAAAGCACATGAACAGGGGTTGGCTGTCATAATGGATCTTGTTCATTCCCATACTGTCAAGAATGTGGCCGAAGGACTTAATATGTTCGACGGGTCGGATAATCAGTATTTTCATTCAGGAGAACGGGGTAATCACCCTTATTGGGATTCAAAATGTTTTGATTATGGAAAGACAGAGGTGCGCAGGTTCCTTCTTTCAAACATTAAGTTCTGGATGCAAGAGTTCCATTTCGATGGTTTCCGTTTCGATGGTGTGACATCTATGCTCTATTTTGATCACGGGTTTCGTGATACCTGGGACCTTGATGGATATTTCAAGGATGGAGTTGAATGGGATGCCATCACTTACCTTCAGCTAGCCAATAAACTTGTACATACCCTGAACTCAAGTGCAATAACAATTGCTGAAGATGTAAGCGGAATGCCTGGAGTTGCCAGGCCAATTACAGAAGGAGGTATTGGGTTCGACTACCGGCTTGGAATGGCTATGCCTGATTTCTGGATCAAGGAATTGAAGGAAAAGATTGATGAGGAATGGAACCTGGATGAAATGTTCAAGGTTGTCACCAACCGTCTCCCGGATGTTAAAACTGTGGCCTACTGCGAATCACATGACCAGGCATTGGTTGGTGACCAGACAATCGCCTTCCGCCTGATGCAAAGCAACATCTATTTTCATATGCAGAAGGAGGACAAAAACCTTGCTGTCGATCGTGGAATCGCCTTGCATAAAATGATCCGCCTTTTCACCATTGCGCTGGGAGGCCAGGCTTACCTGAACTTCATGGGCAATGAGTTTGGTCATCCCGACTGGATCGACTTCCCCCGCGAAGGGAATAATTGGTCATATCAGTATGCACGCAGAATGTGGTCTTTGGTGCAAAACCCAAACCTGAAATACCATTTTCTGGGTCTTTTTGATAAAGACATGCTTAAACTTGCCAAGGATCATTCACTTTTAAACATGGAATACGGAACCCTGGTTTACGTGGATGATTGGAACAAAACCATTATCTTCACCAAGAATGACTTGATATTTATTTTCAACTTTCATGTGAATCATTCTCTGCCTGATTATGAATTCATCGTCGGGGATCCAGGTGATTACAAAATCATTCTCAACACTGATAATCCAGCTTATGACGGACATGGAAGAATTGATGAGAACACCATTTTCATAACCCAATATGACGAGAAACAAAAGAAACATAAGCTGAAGATTTATAATACTAATAGAACAGCCTTGGTTTTGATGAGAATAAAATGATAATCTATTCAATGAAAAATATCCTGGTCTTCTTTTTTTTACTTCTCACCCTGACGACCTCTCCCGGGAATGTTAAAAAATTCATGAATAAATTAGCCCTTCTGCCCCTGCCTGAAAGGCAATCGAAAATCGATAGCCTGATAAAAGCAAATCATACCTACCCAATAATTGAGAATGATTCCACTGTCATTTTTATTTACAAAGGAGAGGCAACAAGGATACAAATTGCCGGGGATTTTACCGGGTGGATGCCATCTATTACAATGGCATGTGTCACAGGGACCAACTTCTTTTATCATATAGCTCATTTTGAACCTGATGCCAGGCTGGAATATAAGTTTATCATTGATGGCAATTGGAAACTCGATCCGAAAAATACCGATAGTTTAATAGGTGGAATGGGAACTAATTCCGAAATAAAAATGCCTTCTTATTCATTGCCCCCCGAAATCTATTTTTATCCGGTGATCCCGCATGGGACTCTAGTGGATACTTTTTTTTACAGCCCCGAACTGAATAATAATAGACAGGTCAGAATATACTTGCCACCAGGATACTCTAAGAAGAATCAATATCCCGTCACTGTTTTTCACGATGGATTGGAGTTTATCTCAATGGCAAATGTTGTAAACATCCTGGATTACCTGATTTCTCAACATAAAATCAAGGCTTTAATTGGTGTTTTTGTTCCACCAGTGGACCGTCAAAATGAGTATGCGGGAACAGAAAAAGACCTGTTCACAGAATTCATTGTCAACGATTTAATGCCTGCAATTGACCTGAAGTATTCTACTAGCAAGGATCCGCAGGAAAGAGCAACCTTTGGCATTTCTGACGGAGGGAACATTGCTCTTTATATTTGCATGAAACACCCGGAGACTTTTGGAAAGATCGCTGCCATGTCAAGCAATGTGCAAACGGTAATTTCAACTAAATTTCGAAGCTCAGATAAAATGAATCTGCAATTCTATATGGATATCGGGAGTTATGACATCCCTGAATTGATCCCGATGGTCAATGATTTTATTCAGATTCTCAAGGACAAGAATTATACTTACCAATTTCGAAAATGGAATGAAGGTCATTCGTGGAGCAACTGGAAAACACATTTAGTTTACCCTCTCCTGCAATTCTTCCCGCCGGATTGAAAGAAGAGTTTATTTTAAATGAACATTTGTCATTAAATAAATTACGATTATGCAAAAGAGACTCAACTTTTTTATTAAGATCATCTTTCTGTCATGCATAGCCCTTATACAAGGGTGTGCCAATCACGAAGACATAAAGGTACCCGATAAGCCTGAGATAGCAGGAATTGCCATTCCTGTTATTATGCAACCAGATTCGACCATAATTACCCTGGGAGATTATTTTCTTCATCCTAAATTTATCGATTCAATTATTACGGATAAAAGTCTTTCCTGGCGGATTTCAAATGATTCCACAACACTTGCACTAATTCAACAGGGGAAATCCATCCCTCGTCTGTCTGTAATGAAGGTTTGGATAGGTGGATATTGCTATTCCCTTCTTCTGGAAAAGTCGCGAAAGATATGGCAACATTTTACTTTTGACCCAAAAGATAAAAAATACAAGAGTGTTGAAATCGCCGGCGATATGAATGAATGGAATCCGGGGAAATCTCCAATGCACTTTAAAGATGGCATTTGGCAAACGGATTTTCTTTTATTTCCGGGAAAGTACCAATATAAACTCGTACTTGATAAAAAATGGGTATTGGATCCGGATAATCCGGAGCGTGTTGATAATAATATTGGCGGTATTAATTCATTGTTTCATGCCGGAACAGTCAATCCTACAGGAGCGCCAAATTTATTTACGCTAAAGGCAGAGAAAGATAAGGTCACATTAGGGATCAGGAATAAGACAAAAGATATTTATGTTTTCTGGCAAAACTATCAATTAGATAAAAAATTCTGGAAGATAGATAGCAATGAGATAAAAATAAATATTCCCCTGAAGGCAAGGAACATGGAGCGTTCGTACCTGAGAGTCTGGGCATTCAATGCTACCGGAACCTCAAATGAAATTATGGTTCCCATTGAGGATGGCCGTGTCATTACTGATCCCTCAAAACTCACACGGCAGGACAAGCAAACAATGATCATCTATTTTGTGATGGTTGACCGTTTTCGCAATGGTGATAAAAAAAATGATGCTCCACTAAATGACAAGGATGTTGATAAAAAACTGAACTTTCAAGGTGGTGATCTTAAAGGTATCACTCAGACAATCGAAAGTGGATACTTTAAAGAACTTGGAATTAATACACTCTGGATATCCCCTATCACACAGAATCCAAAAGATGCCTGGAATGAATATCCTGCTCCTCACAGGAAATTCTCCGGCTATCATGGCTATTGGCCATTGACACTGACGACAATCGATACAAGATTCGGGACACCTGATGAGCTAAAGGCCCTGGTCAGCGAAGTTCATGGGAGCAATATGAATATCATTCTCGACTATGTATCAAATCATGTTCACCAGGAATGTAAAATCTATAAAGACCATCCTGATTGGGCTACCCAACTCATGCTTCCAAATAAAAAGAAGAACATCAGACTGTGGGACGAGCAGAGGCTTACAACCTGGTTTGATGAATTCCTCCCTACACTTGACCTTACCAAACCGGAAGTTAGTAACATGATGTCAGATTCAGCCCTCTTCTGGATTAAAACCTATGAGCTTGACGGGTTCCGTCATGATGCCACAAAGCACATCCCGGAAGTTTACTGGAGAGAGCTCACTAAAAAACTCAAGAATCAAGTCATTATCCCTGATGACAGATCCATTTACCAGATTGGTGAAACCTTTGGCAGCCGCGACCTTATTAGAAGTTATATCAATCCAGGAGAATTGGATGCACAATTCGATTTCAGTCTGTACTTTGATGCTCGTAATGCCTTCGCCAGAGAAAATTCCTCCTTTAAAGACCTGAACTATTCCCTCCAGGAAAGTTTTAGCTATTTCGGGGAACATTCACTGATGGGAAATATTACTGGTAACCAGGATCTGGCTAGGTTTATCTCCTTTGCTGGCGGGGCAATTAGTTTTAATGAAAATGATCAGAAAGCCGGATGGGATAGAGATATCGAAGTTACAGATACAGTTGGTTACTCAAGGTTGTCATCACTAATGGCTTTTAATATGACAATCCCGGGAATTCCAATCATTTATTACGGTGATGAAATCGGAATGCCTGGAGCAGGCGATCCTGATAACAGAAGGATGATGCGATTTGATAATCTTTCCCCTCAGGAGAAAAGATTAAAAGACATTGTTGAAAAACTGACACACCTTCGCAGCAGTTCAATGCCATTGTTATACGGAGATTTTAAGACCATAGAAAGTGGTGAAAAGACCTATATTTATATGAGGAGCTACTTTGACAAAGTCGTATTCGTGATCTTCAATAAAGACAAAGCGTCAAGAAAGATTGATTTTGAAATCCCTGAAAGATTCATTGGTGTCAAACTGGTCAACCAATTTGGATCCGATGCCAAAGTTGAAAAAAATAAAATCACCTTGAACCTGAAAGGGAACTCCTTTGAAATCATGACGAATTAAATGAATACAAAAGATTGAAATTTGTTGTTAACTAACATTCATCTACTTTATAAACTTTTTTCTCCATGAACTTAACAAACGTAATTCACGATCTTCCCAAAATCGTTGCATTTATTATAATTATTGCTTCAGGGATCGTAATCTGGTCATGCACTGGTTTCAGAAAGGAAAAAGCCACCAAAGGGATCATTCATCCTGAATGGGCTAAGAATGCGGTTCTTTATGAAGTGAACATCAGGCAATATACTCCTGAAGGCACATTTAAAGCCTTTGCACTGCAGCTTCCACGGCTGAAAGCCATGGGAGTGGATATCCTATGGCTGATGCCTATAAACCCTATTGGAATTAAAAACAGGAAAGGTTCACTTGGCAGCTACTATGCTGTGAAGGATTACTTGGCAGTAAACCAGGAATTTGGTACAAAAGATGACCTCAAGTCATTGGTGAAAAAAGCACATGAACTTGGCATGCATGTAATCATCGACTGGGTAGCCAATCATACCGCCTGGGATAACAACTTAATTACAGAGCACCCTGATTGGTACAAACATGACTCATCAGGAAAAATCATTCCTCCGGTCCCGGATTGGACGGATGTTGCAGGCCTGAATTATGATAAAAAAGAGTTGCGTGAATATATGACCAATGCATTGATCTATTGGGTTAAAGAAGCTGATATTGATGGGTTCCGATGTGATGTTGCGGGAATGCTCCCCATTGGCTTTTGGAATGGTGCAGTTCCCAGGATCAAGTCTGTAAAGCAAGTATTTATGCTTGCAGAATGGGAAACTCCGGAAATGCATGATACAGCCTTTGATATGACTTATTCCTGGGATGTTTATCACTTGATGAATGAGATCGCACAAGGAAAGAAAACTGCTGATTTATTGGATTCATTGTTGTCAACAGAGTCTTCTAAATTTCCTGTTGATGCTTATAGAATGCGATTTACTACCAATCATGATGAGAACTCGTGGAATGGAACAGAATACACTCGCTTGGGTGATGGCGCAAAAACATTCGCCGTCCTTTGTTTTACTATGCCTGGAATGCCTTTGATATACAGTGGACAGGAATCGGCTTTTAACCGGAGTTTGAAGTTTTTTGATAAAGATATCATTGAATGGGGGAACTTCCCGCTGGCAGGGTTTTATACTCAATTGGATAAGCTAAAAAAAGAGAATATTGCTTTATCAGCAGGTTCATCAGGTGGAAAAATGACAAAGATCTCAACTGATAATGATAAAAACATTTACGCTTTCTTAAGAGAGAAAGATAACAACAAGGTTTTTGTCATTCTTAACCTTTCACCTCGTGAACAAAATGTGATATTGAATGGCGATAATTATGCAGGAGATTATAATAGTCTGTTCGAGGCTAAAAATATCCATCTCAATGGCTCCCTATCAGTTAGCATGAAACCATGGGAATACAGGGTATACTATAAATAATTACGAATTACAATTCAATGTTGTTTTGTAAGAAAAATGTTTGTATCTTTATTCCCTGATACAATTAAAATGGGTTATCATCCATCCAAAGGGAATTTCTCCCAAAGAGTGAGTGAAATTAAAGTTAGAATTTGTTGCTTCTGACGAACATTTGAGCGAACGCACGCCGAACTCACGCCGAATTCACGCCGAATTTACACCGAACTCACCATAAAGCTATATAAAAGGAAAGATGAAGGAAAGATGGAGCTATGATGGGAAAAAACTCTTGACTTTCAAAAATAAAAAAGAGGCTGTCTCATTAAGATGAGACAGCCTCTTTTTTTGATTAGATGGCTTACAGTTAATTCTTTACGAGGCTATATCTAAAAATAGCACCAGTGAAGTTTAATGTAACCGTATAATTTCCAGCAGCGGGAACCGTAATACCTGCGGTCCCATTTGCACCTTGAGTTAATGCCCCTGTTCCTGCGGGATCGCTATAGAATAAAGTATTGGATTGATTAGCACGGAATACAAATGTCGCAGCAGAAAGGTTCAGTGTAACTCCCCATGTTCTTGTAGTCGAATTATACGTCATTGCAACATCAGTACCTCCAGAAGCAGTCCCATAGACACTCCAAGTTGTCAATAGATAAGTGTGAGTTAAAGTGTTAAGATTTGCAGTTAGATGGTAATAACCCGGCCCAGTTGATGGAACTATATTGTTACCATTTTTTTCCAAAGATCCTGTTCCCCCGTTATCACCATAATTTGTATTCCACTGAGGATCCATAGAATATTTGTACCCAGCGCTGGTTCCGGTACCAATGGAATCAAAGAAGATATATCCATCATATATCCCATTCGATTTTGCCGAATAAATTACGGTAAGTGAATCTCCCGCATTCCAGCCATTGTATGCACCCGGAACAAATATTAATGGATAAACGATCTTAACGTAATATGGTGTCATGACTTTACCAATCGTAGTCGAACTTACAGGAGTCGAAGAGGAACTATAAGCAGCCTGAACCCTAAATTCAACAGGAACAGGTGTTGACGGATTCAGATCCGGGTTAAACTCCAGGCCAAGTAAAATATTGTTCACAAGACTCGTTTTAACTGAGAGTGAAGTTGCAGAATTCACTGAGCCAATAGAAACAGCATTTTGAAAATTATCGCCTTTTTTATCTACCTGAACAGTGTAAGTTAGTACAAGCTGAACTCCAAAATTTGCAGGTGTCCAATTATATGTTATCATTGAATCTGCATAGGATTTCTTGAGCGCTACGGTATCCCCTGCAGTCAGTTTCAAAACCGGGGGAACCGGATTTGAACTGACCTGCGTTTTTTCGTCCTTTTTGCACGAAAACAAGCCTACCAAAGCTATTAAAAAAATGATGATTGATAGTTTTTTCATAGTATATTGATTTTAAATAAATTAATATCCAGGATTTTGAACCAGATTCGGATTAGCAGAAATATCGGCAGATGGAATCGGAAAAATATTGTACATTGGTTGAGTAGTAATGCCATCTTTAACACCACCCTTCCAAGGCCACAAATAAGTACCATTAGTGAACTGTCCAAAACGGACAAGATCGGTCCTCCTGTAGCCTTCCCAATATAACTCACGTCCTCTTTCATCAAGAATGAATTGAAGGTCCAGTTTATCAGCAGTGATGTTAGCACTGTTATCACCATAAGCTCTTGTCCTCAGATCGTTGATATAGCCTAATGCAGTAGCCTGATCACCACCTGTTCCACCTCTTAACACTGCTTCTGCATACATAAGGTAAACATCGGCTAAACGGAACATTGGAAAATCGATGTCTTCGTAGTTAAGACTGGATCCAGTAGCTCCAGCTCTGGTAATGTTTTTCCACTTGGTGACAGCATATCCATTCGTAAAACTACTGATATCATTGATCTCGAGTGATTGCCCGTTGGTCCAGAACATGGCACGTTTATCATAGCTGGGAGGAACATACTTAACAATTGTATAAGTATAATCAGGAATACCCAGTTTCATAGTTATAACGAAAGTTCCTGAGTCAGGAATGGCAATATTGGAACCGCCTGATTCCAGGATTCCATTTCCTTGATTATCTCCATAGTTGATATTCCAGGCACCGTTTGCACGGAATTTAAGACTACCAATAGTTAGGTGCAGAGTAGCTTTAAAGGAACGGCTAGCTGTATCATAGGTCATAGGGGAATCAGTATTCCATCCACCAGGAGTAGCATCACCTACTATACCCCATGTCGTTTGAACGACAGTATAAGTCAAAGCAACAGTATCTATATTGATTTTGTAATATCCTGCTTTACCAGCCTTAATGTTTGCGCCATTCGGAATAAGGATTCCATTTGCCCCTCCCCAGTTGTGACTCCAATTCGGTACCGGACTGAATTTGAATTGAGCACTATCAGCAAGGAAATTCAAATATCCTTCGTACTTACTATCACTGTTCACAGATGCTAATACAGTTGTAGTATTTGCAGGATTCCACCCCTGATAAGATCCAGGTACATACATAATAGGATAAGATTTAGGGTTTTTGGGAGGTGTTGGTGATGACCAACCCATTGTTTCTTTCAGGTTAGGATAGAATAAATGAACCAAAGCCTTTGTGACACGTGTTCCTGCCCAACCGCCGGCAACGCCATAATCGGCAGGGACCATACTTCCTCCTACTGCTGCATGAAGAATAAATGTTGTGCCACCATAGGTCTGGGTTCTCAATCCATCGAAAGCCACAGGGAAGATGATTTCATTACAAAGATTGTTATCTGCCAGGAAGAGGTTCTGATAATTCTGTTCAAGGGTATACCCACCATTTATTACTTTATTACAGTAAGTAATGCAGTCTGTGCTTCTGTCCTGTCCAGTGTAAACTGATGCATTGAGATAAAGCTTAGCAAGTAAAGTCCATACACAACCTTTATCGGCACGTGCATAATCATTGGTTCTTGCATCTTTTATCAGCGTTTCAATTGCCTTTAATTCGCTTTCGATGTAAGTAAAAAGATCCTTACGTTTGATCTGAGGAGGAAAGAATTTTTCCACTTTATCATTTTCAGTGACAAACGGAACATTGCCGAACATATCCAGTGCATGGTAATAACTCAATGCCCTCAGGAACCGGACTTCTGCACGGTACTGATGTATATTCGTTATGTCAGTTGGATTCGTAATCCCATTGGTGCTGAGATTGGCATCTGTTGATTCTCTGAGGAACTCATTACACAGGGATATCTGGTAAAAAATCCGGTAATACATGGCAGCAATAAAAACATCGCTGGAGCTCCAGTCCTGTGAATGGAAATTTTTCACTGTTTGGTCATTCCAGCTAATTAATGCTTCATCGGTTGGTAATTCCTGGTGATACCAGTAAGCACGGATGTACTCTCCAAATCCCTCGTCGATTCCACTGATATCAGGATTTCCAGAAGGACCTTCCTGACCGGAAACCGCTAATCCAGCATAGCACTTAGCAAGTACTTGCTTTATGGATGCTGCGCTTGTATAAACATTTGCCGAAGTTAATACATTCTGATCAATCGGCCCTTTATTCAGATCCTTGACACAGGATGCCAAGAATAACGTGAATACCGTTATGATGAATGTTATTTTGATAATTCGTTTCATTTTTTCAGTTTTAAAGAGTTAAAATAAAAGATTTACACCCAAAACAAACACCCGTGATCGTGGATAAATGTTATTGTCAATACCCAGTGAAGAGCCAGTATTAACTTCGGGATCGACCCCAGTGTATTTCGTAATTGTCAATACATTGTTCACGGTGACTGAAACACGGAGATCCGTAGTGTGCTTGATCACATTTCCAAAATTATAGCTGAGTGAAACGTAATCGAGCTTAAAGAAGGAGGCATTCTGTACATAATAATCGGAGAGATATTGATTATTAACAAAATTTGTACCATAAACAGAAGAAGTTACATTACCAAGATAGGTACCACCAAGACGGTTAAGGTTACTCCAAACACCATCGTTTGCATCATTGTTGTTATACATGTAATTTCCTACCTCAGCATGACCGCCTGCTGCTAATGCCCATTGCTTGTATTTCAACGTTGTGTGAACGCCAAAAGTCGCAGTGGGTTCAGCACTATGATCCTGATACATGTCAGCAGAAGTTATTTTTCCGTCACCATTCCGGTCAACAAATACGCCCTCAATCGGATTGCCGTTTTTATCGTATGCCTGTTGGTAAACATAGAACGAATTTATCGGATAACCAACACTTTGGATTTGAACTGTATTTCCAACGCCTCCGCTGATCCCCCCTGTCAATTCACCAGGATAATTAGGATTATCAGTTTGAGTAAGTTTGGTGATCTTGTTTTTGTTTGAAGCAACATTGAAACCAATATCCCAATTCCAATCATGTTTTACTATCGGCTTCAGGTCTAAACTGAATTCAATCCCACTGTTCTGCATATCACCGATATTTGTCCATAAAAAGTTTGAAAGGTTTGTCCCGGCAGCTATGGGTATGTAGTTCAACAGGTCTGTTATCTTTTTATAATAATACTCCAATGATCCTGTGATCCTGTCCTTTAAGAAACCAAAATCAACTCCAACATTTGTTGTAGCCGTTGTTTCCCATTTGATCTGCGAATCATATGCTTCAGGGCGAAGTGTCTGATACCAGACATTCCCGAACTGATACATCGTGTACCTGTCGCTAAGGGTATATAAAGGAAGGTAAGGATACCAGTTTGAACCAACATTCTGGTTACCTGTTTCTCCCCAACCAACCCTGAGTTTCAACTGTGAAACCACCTTTGAATTGCTGAGGAAGGCTTCATCATTTATTTTCCATGCCAATGCTGCAGAAGGGAATAAACCCCAACGGGTATCTGATGAAAATTTCGATGAACCATCATCACGAAGGGTGAAAGTCAAAAGGTACCTGTTCATCAGGGTATAATTTAAACGTCCATAAAATGACAATAAAAAATATTGTGATTTGTGGAAAATGTCAGAAGCATGAGCAGTATCATGCGGAACATTATTATTGTAAGTATCATTCTCAACATAGAAGCGTTGCCAGGAATAACCGGCCATAGCATCAAATTTGCTTTTGATGCTCTTTACGTCTTTTACATAATTGAGATAAAAATCGAGTAAAGAATTGTCTTTAATCTGACTATATGAATTGTCTTCTCCAAAGTCTGTAGCCATCCAGGATGCGTATAAAGGAACATAGGTAGTTCCATTTGCTTTGGTGTGATCCAATCCAAGGTTTAAAACTGCCCTTAAATCCGGGAAAAAATGAAGCTTATAATCCAACTGGATATTACCGAGGAAACGGTCTACAGTTGATTTATCCTGCTTCAGGTTTAACAAAGCCAGGGGATTGGTTGTTGCCAATGAAACCGGGGTTCCATTTGCTTGTTCCCACATCCAGTATCCACTCCTGTTATTGATCCTGTTATCATAAATTGGCTGAGTTGGGTCAAAACCTATGGCATCGCCAATAGCTCCCTGGTCAGCAAATTTGTTATTAATGTCCATGTACTTGGCATTTAAGCTGATCTTCAGGTGATCATTAAAGAAAGAAGGATTCAAGTTGACGCCAACGGTAGCCCTTTTCATATTATCCGTCCTTAGTGTTCCATCCTGATTCATATAACCTAAAGAAACACGATAAGGCAGATTTTTTATTCCACCAGAAAAAGCAAAGTTATGATCAGTACTGAAACCCGTTTGATAAATCTGTTTTTGCCAGTCGGTATTTGATTTTCCAATCAATCCAGTATCGCCAGGGTATCTCTGTTTTACTTCTGTACGGAATTGATCCCCGTTTAAAACACTAATCTCTTTTGGCACAGAATAAATGGAAACATTTCCTGAATATTCATGAACAAATTTGTTTGTACTACCCGAAGCTTTTCCTTTCTTCGTTGTTATAAGAATGACTCCATTGGAAGCCCTTGATCCATAGATTGCAGTTGCTGATGCATCCTTAAGCACGGTATAGGTTTCAATATCGTCAGGATTGATCATCGAAAGTGTACCACGGGCGCCAGATGTTGCATCATTGTCAATAGGAACGCCATCGATCACGATTAAAGGGTCGTTGGATCCATTAAGGGAGTTTTCTCCCCTGATACGAATAACAGCATCACCTCCGGGAGCTCCTCCCAGAGTGGTAACCTGAACACCCGCAATTTTTCCGATAATCAACTCCTGTGGCGAAGAAATAGCCCCCTGGTTGAAATCTTTCTGGTTAATTGCGGTCACAGCGCCAGTTGCATCACCTTTTTTCACCTGACCATAACCGATTACAACAACTTCATTGAGACTCGTTACTGATCCAAGAAGTGATACATCTATCAACTGCTGTCCAGCTACTTTTACTTCCTGCGTCGTGTATCCCATAAAAGAGAACACCAGGATTGCTCCGGGTTGAACCTTGATGGTGTAGTTCCCATCGACGTCTGTTACTGTTCCGGTTGAGGTTCCTTTCACAACAATCGTTGCCCCCGGAATTGAACTTCCATCAGTGGCATCCTTTACTTTTCCTGTTACTGAGATTTCCTGCGCATATGCAAACGAAGCCGATGCAAACGCAAGGAAAATGAACAGATAACGTAACCATAGTATACGTTTCTTCATAATCTTGAGATTAAAGAGTTAAACATTTGATTAATTGACTATTACATATTAATTGAAAATTTCTTAACGTAAAATTAATAAAAAACCAGATGTATTAATGAATAGTTAACAAAAAAGTAAAAATAATCAAAAAATAGAATAAACGACATTTTTAGTCAAAAAAATCGCTATTTTTTTTATCTTTGCACCTTAATTCCATGACCATGAAGCGATTTTGCATTTCAACTTTTTTTCTTCTTGTTACCATGTATTTCCCATATGTTGGTTTATCACAAACGGGAACAGGACAAGTAGTGTTTCAGGTTGACATGTCGCAATGGGCTGCAAAAGGAAAATTTAACCCGGCGTCTGATTCCATAGATATGCCAGGGACCTTTAATAGTTGGGTGGGTTCATCGACATTACAAAGATTGGGAACTACTCTTGTTTATCAGATTACTTTGGATCTTGATTCATTGACTGTGCAGGAATTCAAATTCAGGATCAACCTGGATTCCAACAGGACAGAATTTCGGAATGGTTTGAATCGATGGTTCCGTGTTCCATCTCATCCGATGACAATTAAATACATGTTCAACAATTTTGACACTACGACAGTTCCCATGACTTTTAAATGCCATATGTTTTACCAGATAAAAGCAGGGCATTTTGATCCACATCCTCTGAAAGATTATCTTGACATGGCAGGTTCGATGAATAATTGGGGTGCTTATGATGTTTTATTTGACTTAGATAATGACAGCGTTTATCAGCTTACATTAAACCTTCCAAGAACTCTTATCAGCCCTGTAGTACCCATAGAATTTAAATTCAGAATTAACGGGAACTGGAATACGTCTGAATACCTTAATGGCGGACCCTTCCGAACCTATTTTCTCCAGGATACCATCGGAGGGATACAAAACAGTGTGGATGTCTGGTACAATAATCAAAACCCTGGAATTCTTGCTCCGCCTTGGGCCTATAACCTTTACATCCAGGGATTATATTTCATAGGCCAAACACTTACCGGATCTTATACTTATGAAGATGTTAATTTGAAACCCGAAGGGGAATCTATATATAAATGGTACAGGGCCGATTCCTTAACTCAGGTTAATCCCGAATTGATAACAACAGATACGACGATTAATTATGTCTTAGACACAACTGATTATCATAAGTTCGTTGCTTTTGAAATCACTCCTGTTGCAAAAGGAACCGGAGATTCCCTTATTGGAAAACCAGTAAGGACATGGACGGGAAGGATTGGAGGAACGGGTATTGGAGAACTTAACGAGATTAAGCCTGGTATTTATCCTAATCCTGTAACCAACATTATCAGGTTTACGAATCTGAATCATATTCAATTGATTGAAATATTCTCTGTTCTCGGCCAGCGAGTGGGTGTCATAGCACTTGCTCCAAACCCGGGTAAGATTACTTTTGATGCATCAAACTTAAACAAAGGCCTCTATTTTATTAAGTTCTCCAAGGCTGATCTCACTTTTTCCACAATAAAATTCATTAAGAACTGACAGAAATACTGTTTTCAAAACCCGGCCTATCAGCCGGGTTTTTTTTTCGTAACTTTGTTTTGATAAAATATACAACTATGACCTCCGCTAAAATAAGTCAGATTCTGATCGCTGCAATGTTATTTCTTTCCATTTCTTTGTCAGCACAAACTGTTGTTACAGTCCCTGTTTACCCGATTGATATTGATTCGGTGACAGTGATCTATGATGCGACAAAAGGCAACGGTGCATTGAAAAATGTTCCTCCACCAATTTATGCCCACACCGGTGTGATCACCAACCTCAGTACTGGTCCTTCTGACTGGAGATATGTACTTGCCCCCTGGACAACGAACCTGCCTAAGGCAATGATGACTCCGCTTGGATATAATCTCTACCAGATCAAGATGGCTCCAAGTATCCGTTCATGGTATGGGGTTCCTTCTTCTGAGCAGATCCTGAAAATGGCATTTGTTTTCAGGAATTCCGATGGATCAATTGTAGGCAGGGAAGCAGACGGGGGCGATATCTTTGCCAATGTCTATCCGGCTACCACAAGCATTACGATTCAAAAACCAACTGCTAAAGCACTCTATCCAAAACTTAACGATACAATTCAGATTCTTGCTACAAGTCCATTAGCGGATACCATAAAAATGTTTGTTAACAATATCCTGGTTAAGAAAGTTTCTGGAACGACATTCACAGATACCCTGCTCGCAAATAATTTTGGACATTATTGGGTTAAACAATGGGTAAAACTGGTAGCAAAAAATGATACTGCTTCTAAGGCTGATTCTTTCTACTATGAGGTTATCCCTCCATCACCGATTGCGGTTTTACCAACTGGAACGATTGATGGGATCAATTACATTGATTCCACAACAGTTATTCTTTCCCTCTATGCCCCCAACAAAGATCATTGCTTTACCATTGGTGATTTCACAAACTGGCAGGTTGATTCACAGTATTATATGAACAGGACACCGGATGGAACACATTATTGGCTCCAGATTCATAACCTGACTCCGCGGAAAGAATACATTTTCCAGTATCAGGTTGATGGAACTATCAGTATTGCAGATCCTTATTCTGATAAAATCAGCGATCCAAATGATCAGTACATCAGTCCGTCCACCTATCCCGGACTTCTTCCTTATCCTACAGGAAAAACAACAGGAATTGCATCTTACCTGCAAACTGCGCAGATTCCATATTCCTGGTCTTCAACATCATTTACCCCTCCGGCCCCAACAGATCTCGTCATTTACGAACTGCTGATCCGGGATTTTATCGCCACACATGATTATCCGGGGCTGACAGACACGCTTAATTACTTTAAAAGGCTTGGCGTAAATGCCATTGAGTTAATGCCAATAATGGAATTTGAGGGGAACGATAGTTGGGGGTATAATCCGGATTTCGAATTTGCTCCGGATAAATACTATGGAACAAAGAACGGATTGAAGCAATTTGTTGAGGCCGCACATGCTAAAGGGATTGCGGTGATCCTTGACATTGTATTGAATCACCAGTTTGAACAATCTCCTTTGGCCATGCTCTATTGGGATGGAGCAAACAGCCGTCCGGCAACAAACAACCCCTGGTTTAATGCAATTCCAACACATCCCTATAATGTTGGAAATGATTTCAACCATGAAAGCCCTGAAACAAGAACATACTGCGAAAGGGTTATCCGTTACTGGCTTCAGGAGTACCATGTTGATGGTTACCGTTTCGACATGTCGAAAGGATTCACACAAGTCAATTCTTATCCCGATAACATGACTCTATGGGCCGCTTATGATACGAGTCGAATAACCATCCTGAAAAATTATGCAAACGCTGCTCATTCAGTGAATCCAAATGCTTATATGATCCTTGAACATTTTGCCGATAACTCTGAAGAAACAGAATTGAGCGCAGACGGGATGATGCTATGGGGAAACATGAACTATAATTATAATGAGGCAACCGAGGGTTGGAATACAGGTAGTCTTTCGGATTTTTCCTGGGTATCATATAAACAGAGGGGATGGACTGATCCTCATCTGGTTGGCTATATGGAGAGTCATGATGAAGAGCGATTGATGTATAACAACATACATTCCGGCAATAATTACAATTCACAATACAATGCTAAAGACTCCGCCACTGCAATAAAGCGAAATGGAATGGCAGCGGCATTTTTCTATACCATTCCCGGCCCTAAAATGCTGTGGCAATTTGGCGAACTTGGATATGATTATTCAATAAACTATCCTTGTATGAACTCCAATTGCAGACTTTCTGACAAACCAATACGCTGGGATTATTATAATCAATGGCATCGTAAATATTTATTCAATACCTGTTCCAGCCTTATGAACCTGAAAATAAACCACGACGCTTTCCGGAGTACAAATTATACGGTTTCATTGACAGGGCCCTTGAAGCAACTAAATATAACCAGTTCAGAAATGAATGTTGTGGTTGTTGGGAATTTTGATGTGTACCAGGGTGCCATTGTTCCGGGCTTTAACCAAACTGGACCATGGTACGACTTCTTTGGAGGTGATACACTAAATGTCACTACACTCACTGATCAAATTACTCTTCAACCCGGAGAATATCATATTTATACAACCAAAAAATTACCTAAGCCGCTATTTACGGGTATTGATGAAGCTTCAATTACGGCAAATCAAAATGGGAGGTATTCAATTGCTTATCCAAACCCATCTTTCGGAGAGTTTACGATCCAATATTCTCTTGAAACGCCTGCTCAGGTTAAAATCACGGTTTCGGATTTATATGGCAGGTTTATTGCAGGATTATTTGATGGAAAAGAGGCAAAAGGAACACATACGGTTCAATGGAATGGAATAGATTTGAATGGAAAAAAAGTTTCTCACGGAATGTACTTGTATCACTTTATTGCAGGAGACCATATTGAAACAGGGAAGCTGATCATTCAATAGGAAGTAATCCGTGTGAAATGATTCTAAGGGTCAATGCCTTAAATGCCGTGCTTCAGATACATATGCGGATTTGAATTTTGCCATCCAGGGATCTTGTCCAATATAAGTCAAAACCAATAAATCGGGTTTCACATTTACCTCCACTTCGCCAGTATTTGGATAAGCTGAAACATTGAAGG
>Ga0364866_10384_pt1 | contig 24312 bp, 24 predicted proteins | sample ExccelAu500001D3_3_FD_206913 | JGI IMG/M metagenome (GOLD analysis project Ga0364866, IMG submission 206913) | Enriched cells from Trout Bog Lake Hypolimnion, Wisconsin, USA - BchlTB.Aug13.5000.01.D3 | ecosystem: Environmental > Aquatic > Freshwater > Lake > Hypolimnion/Profundal zone | place... | reverse complement strand
CAGGCCAGAGAAGCAAAGTACGGGCAGGTAGAACAGGAAAGTAAGGCAGATCGCAAACATTTGGTACTTCCAGAAGCGCATCGGGTTCTTTTTCGGATAGGCTGAGTATATCAAAACAAACAAACCCTGTGCCAGAAAGAAATAGAGAAAGGAAGGCATACAGCAGAATCCGGTGATTGTTGCAGCAACATTCATTCGGAGCCATTTGGACTCATTGGTACGAAGAAAGCTGAACAGGGAAACGACCATCGTCCATTCGGCCAGCAGGTACAACTCATACCCTCTTGCCTGGAAGCCGAATCCCCAGGTCTGAAACTGCAGAGAAAGGACGATGCTGACGAGAAGTGCCAGCCACCGGTTTTTTAATAGCGATGTTAGAAACTGGAACAGCAGGAGCATGCAGGCAGCATAACAGACGAGTGAGATGACTCGTCCGGTAGCTACCTTGTCTGAAAAAGGATGGAACAACAGGTTGTTTAGCAAGTTAAAGAGCAAGTGATTGTTCGGGAGCATATAGTAAGATACCGCCTGGAAAGGGGGTATCGAAGCAACGTTCTGAGCTGAGAAAACCTCGTCTGAGGCAGGCAGAGCGAGGCTGTTTCCCCACACCCAGAATAGTACCGTGGTAAAGAGGCACACTGCAAATGGAAGAAGACCTGGGATGTTCAATGTAATGCTAAAAGGCGACTGTGCAATCTTTCGTTGTCGCTTTAGTTTCGTAACACACATGATTGTCCCCGCAGCTGACATGCCAATTCCAAGCAGGGAATACAGGTTGCCATCAGACTTGATGCCCGGTGTGAAGAAGGCCGTTGGCCAGGTTTGGCTTTTGTAGAAACAATTATTGAGGCCGAGGTACCACCTTGCAAGCTGGTCGTGTGTAGAGGCAAGGTAACAGCAGCAACAAGAAATGATCAATATAAAGAGCACTGATGCTGTAATAAGAGACAGCCTGATGAGGCGATTTCCGGTAGCAACAAATCGGATTTCTTGATTCAATCATTATGAGTTAAGGCGTTAAAGATAGCCAGAAGTTGATAAAAAGAATGTGAACGAAAGGCGGCCTGGCCTGTACCGGGTCTCATAATAATATAAACCCCGGAGTTATCCGGGGGCGAAAGCTTGGTAACCAAGAGGCTGGAATCAATACTAAGAATAGCGCCGGTGGTGTCTTCTTTCCGGGTTTCTGTTATCAAATTTCATGCCCAGTGTCAGGGCCGCATTGTTAGTGCTGTATGTGATTTTTGAAGTCGGTACAGTCACAGCAGGCCCACTGATAACCTGGCTGTAGTCTACAGTATAGGGTTGTTCGTAGCCTGTATACATGCCATGTACCAGGGCAACATCGGCAAAGAAATGATGCCAGTGGAAACCGGCACCCAGGCTGAGGTCTATGCGCTGAGTGGTGTAGTAGCTGGTTTGCGTCGATTGCCCATAAGCAGTGTAGGCATTACCATAGTAGCCAGCACCTGCCCGCACCATAAATGAGTTGGTGAGCCTGGCCTCAGCACCAATACGAAAATTGGATGCCCCTTTATAGGTATTCTTGATGACCTGGTTGATCTGGTCGGCCTCTGCCTGGAATGGGACATTGGATGCATAATCTATTCCTGATGGGAACATATACCTCATCGAACTGTAGTCTACATATTCATAATCGGCGGTTATGAATCCAAATTTGTTCAGCATCAGGGTGGCGCTGATTACGCCTTTCCAGGGCGTCGAGAGATGATAGTTGAACTGGTTCTGAAGCAATCCGCCATTATCGACAGTAAGCGCCGCCGTAGAATCGCCACTGAAACGAGTGGAGGTGATGCCGGGATTTGAAATATCGGTCAGGGAGTAATATGTAGGTGTGTGGAAAGCCGCACCAATTCTCAGGAAATCAGTTATCTTGTAAATGGCACCCAGTTTGGCATTGATACCACCACCCGTAACACTTACATTGTTGCTGTAATTGAAAGACTGGAATCCATATGGGTTGCTGGCCGTGTTGCCCTCTGCGAGCGACTCTTGAAAGTATGAATTGCTCTGGTAATTGACAACCGGGATTCCTAGCGTAATCCCCAGCATCAATTTCTCTTTATAATTTCCGCCCAGGGAGAGTGCATATTCCGTAATGCCCCCATAGGTTTGCCTGCTCTTCATCTGTTCGACTCCTCCGGCAAAAGGGACAATCGAATAAAACTGGCCCGAACTATTTTGGTTAATCAAGTAGGAATTGTAGCCCATATAACCGAGCGTATTAGAAGGGGTGGAGGACAAGGCGCCTGACGGGTTTTTATTGGCATCCGATTCAAATACCTGTGATCCGGAGCTGGTACTGTTCTGCCCGCTATACGTATAACTGTTGTTGAAATCAGCAACCCTGTTCATGCCGAAACCGAAAGAAACGGTTTTCCATGCCCGGTGGTCATATCGTCTTCCCTTGGGTGCATTGGTAAGAATAATGCCAAAGTTGTTGAAGTTGAAATTTGTACTATTATCGCCGGTCGTGATGCTGGAGTAATCACTACTGGTGCTGTTCATTTTGAGCGAAGGCGTAACAGATATCTCGGAACTCCGGTAGATACCGATACCTGCCGGATTTACACTCAGAGAACTGAAATCGCCACCCACCGAGCCTAAAGCATTTCCGAATCCCATAGAGCGGGCTGTACCCTGTACTGAGAGATTGGAAAGATTGTATGCTTCGTTGATATCCTGTGCCGATGTGCCAACCGACAGGCCCAGGATCGCGGATAAAGTTAAACATTTATATTTATACATGTGGATATGATTATATTTGTTTGACAATCTGTAATTCCGGATGTTTAAAAAAGCAAAAGCAAATGTGTTGTTAAAAGGAATTGCCGGCTGTATTTATCGAAAAAGGCATTATCGCTTTGCGGAATAATGCCTTTTAGATATTGTTGAATGTTCATAACGCTTATCTCCGTCCGCCTGAATGGCCACCGCCGCCGCCACGACTTCCACCGCCGCCACCACCAAAGCCGCGACTACCGCCAAAACTGCGGCTTCCACCACCGAAACTTCGGTTGCCACCGCCGAAACTGCGCGCAGGCGCTGCTGAAGAACGACCTCCACTGTTGCTGCCGCCACGGTATGCTCCGGCTGAACTGCGTTGCTGCGCCCCATAGCTGCTGCGGGCATTGCTGTTGCCGTACGACTGACTCCTGGCGCTGCTGCCCTGGCTGAACCGCTGCCCCTGCTGAGAACTGGAACCTGCACTCCGTTGAGCGTTTTGGCTGCTACCCGCTGCCGACCGGCTATAACCGGAGCCCGAAGCCGCCGCCGACCTGAACCCACTGGAGCCCGAAGCCGCCGCCAACGGTGCTGTTCTCAAGCCCATTTGGCTCGTTCCGGCAGAAGTTCTGAAGCCACTACCACCGGCCGATGTGCGGTAGCCTATCCGGTTACCGATGCCGCTGTACTGGCGCGGACCGTATGCAGCATAACCACCCCTGAAACCTCTTCCACCTTCAAACCCGGCATAATACCTGTTCCAGTATCCGCCGTAGCCTACGCCCCACCAGCCACCTGCATAGAAAGGATAATTCCAGCAACCGAAGCCACCGTATCCCCACCAGGTATTAAATCCCCATCCGCCATACCAATACGGTCCAAAGCCAACTCCTATACCTATGCCGCCATACCAGGGATTATAACCCCAATAAGGATCTACCCAGTACGGATTATACCAGAACGGATTGTAGAAAGTGCTGTAATAACCCATATTATAAAATGAGTTATCGAAACGGTTAATGCGGGTACTGTACGAATCATCATCATAGTCTATGTAATCATCCGGATTATTATAGCTTTGATAATTGTCAGAGGCATTGTTGTTGCTGTCGTTATTCTGTAACTGCTGATTGTTGCCGTTGTTATTCTGGCTGTTGTCAGGAGCCTGACCGCGCTGGTCGCGGCCATTTTGATAAATATCATCGGTTTGAGCATAGGTTATGGTTCCTAATCCGATGAGCATTAAACCAATTAACACCAAACGTTTCATATTGAGTTGTTTTTAAACTAAAAATCCTATGTGAAATTACTACTTTTGCCACATTTCACCAATAAATAGATGACCAATCAAGTTCAAGGTTTATTATGGCAAAAATTTTAACAAATCGGCAGGAAGACTATGCACAATGGTATAATGACCTGGTGCTGAAAAGTGGATTGGCCGATTATTCGGCAGTGAAAGGCTGCATGGTTATTAAACCCCACGGGTATGCGCTTTGGGAAAATATGAGGGATGAACTGGATAAAAGATTCAAGGAAACCGGGCACCAGAATGCCTATTTTCCGTTGTTTATTCCCAAAAGTTTCCTGAGCAAGGAAGCTGCTCATGTGGAGGGTTTTGCCAAGGAATGTGCAGTAGTGACCCACTATCGCCTGAAAAATGATCCCAATGGCGGCGGTGTGATCGTAGACCCTGAAGCAAAGCTGGAAGAAGAACTGATTGTGCGGCCAACCTCCGAAACGATTATTTGGAATACTTACAAGGACTGGATTCAGTCCTATCGCGACCTGCCCTTGCTGATCAACCAGTGGGCCAATGTGGTACGGTGGGAGATGCGTACCCGTCTTTTCCTGCGTACTACCGAGTTTTTGTGGCAGGAAGGCCATACTGCTCATGCCACCCGCGAGGAGGCTATTGCCGAAACCCGGCAGATGCTCGAGGTCTATGCCACCTTTGCTGAGGAATTTATGGCATTACCGGTAGTAAGGGGTGTGAAAACTGCCAATGAGCGTTTTGCGGGCGCCGAAGATACTTACTGCATTGAAGCCCTCATGCAGGATGGAAAGGCGCTGCAGGCAGGTACATCGCACTTCCTGGGGCAGAACTTTGCCAAGGCCTTCGATGTGAAATTTCAGGACCGGAGCAATAATTATGACTATGTGTGGGCTACCTCATGGGGCGTTTCTACCCGGCTGGTTGGCGCCCTCGTCATGGCGCATAGTGATGATGATGGCTTGATTCTTCCTCCCAAACTAGCACCACTGCAGGTAGTCATAGTGCCCATGTTTGTAAAAGACCCCGAGGCCCAGGCTAAAGTGACACAGGTAACAACTGATCTCTTAAAATCCCTGAGGAGCATGAATATCCGGGTGAAACTGGATGATGATGAAAATACCCGCCCGGGATGGAAATTTGCGGAATACGAACTCAAAGGCATTCCTGTAAGAATAGCTTTGGGCGCGCGCGACATTGCCAACAATGTGGCAGAAGTAGCCCGCAGGGATACCAAAGAAAAATCGAGCGTCTCACTCGATAACCTGGCTGAGCATATAGCGCAGTTGCTGGCAGACATACAACAGAATATGTACCAGCGCGCCCTCCGCTTCAGGGAGGAGCATACTGCCCGGGTGGATACCTGGGATGAGTTTGTGCGCATACTGGATGAGCAACCGGGTTTTGTATCTGCGCACTGGGACGGAACCAGCGAAACCGAAGAAAAGATCAAGGAATTGACGAAGGCTACTATACGCTGCATACCGTTGAATAATGTGATGGAAGAGGGTGCTTGTGTGCTGACCGGGAGTCCTTCCGTGCAGCGTGTGTTGTTTGCCAGGGCATATTAAGTTGAATCAATACAAAAATGGAAGACAAATTGCCCGGACAAATCGAGATTTTCAATCTCGCGATCAGTGAGCAGGTCAAAAACCTGATGCTAAGCCTGGCCAAATGGGCGAGGTATCTTGCCATCATGGGGTTCATATTTATGGGTGTTACGGCGCTGAGTATTTCGTTCACGAATCTGCTTCACGAGCAGGACGTCCATGTACCTGCGGGTTACCGGGTGGGTTATTGGTTTGGGTATTTCCTGGGCGCATCGGCTCTTCTGTCGGCTATTTATTTTTACCCGAATTATGCACTGCTCCGATATTCCAAAAGGATCAGGGAGGCGATTTCCACTTCAGACCAGGGCCAATTTGAAAGCGGGATAGCGTACCTGCGCAATTCGTTCCGGTATATGTGTATTCTGTTCCTGGTGTGCCTGGTGATGCTGTCAGTTGCCATAGCCATCAATCTTGCAGACGTCTATAGGTTGTTCAGGTCTTGAAAGGTGGCGCGACGAATGAATAAATTATGGGACAGGATAGAATATCATAGGAATTTTTATAGTTTTGAAATAAAAAAAATAGCATGGACGGGTTTAACCAGGATAAGTCTGAGATATTTAGCCTTGAAGTAGATGACACCACCAGGTCAACGATGCTGGAGATGACCCGTTGGACGAAATTCTTGTCGGTCCTGGGATTCATCGGCCTGGGGCTGATAGTGGCTGCGGGCTTCCTGTTTGCCATGACCCTTAACAATCTCTCCCGGTTCTCTCCAAGTGTGAGCCCACTGGCGGGGCTGGGTGGCGCGGGCCTGATAGCGTTGTACACCCTGATAGCCGGCATATATTTTTATCCCACCTACGCTTTGTATAAATACTCAGCCGGGATGAAGTATGCTCTGAATCACAACGACAAAGCCCGGTTTAATGACTCGCTGAATTACCTGAAAAATATGTTCAAGTACATCGGCATACTCATGATTCTTGTGTTGTGTATTTATGGACTGGTTATCATTATCGGTATCGTAATCGCCGCAAGCAGGATATAAATAAACCTAAGCACATTACCTAACTGAATGGCTGCCCCCGGGTGGCCATTTTTATTTAACGATAAACTCCACCCTCCGGTTGGCGGCCATGCCTTCCGGCGAGTCATTGGGTTTCAGGGGAATTGTATCGCCAAACCCTTTGGATGTAAGCCTCTTACCGTCGACACCGGCTGCAGCCAGCTGGTGCCTGATTTCGTCCGCGCGTGCCTGGGAGATGCTGCGGATGATGGATGCTTCACCGGAATTATCGCTGTGCACATCTATTTCCATGTTGACAGATGGATTGGCTTTCAGGAATTGCGCCAGCTGTAGCAGGTAGCGCATGCTTACCGATTTTATAATCGATTTCTCATCGTAAAACAGAATATTGTGCAGCACCATTTTTTTTGCAGAAAGCAATTTGTAAAACTCGTTGACCTCGACGCCCGTTGCCACGCGAAAATTTCTGATCTTCACAGGCCCTTTGCCACTCAGGTCGTACTTGATGGGATTGAAGCCGGTGGCAGGGATAGAAACGAGCTTATGCTGGTCGATATAGTAGCTGAGGCTCCCCTTGAAGCACGAGATGGCCAGGTGATGCCAGGAGTAAAGGTCGAAATAACCGGGGAAATGGCTGGTTATTTCGGTGCTTTTAGGAAATGAGGCTGTGTAATGTACTATTCCTGACTGGGTAACCATAAAATGTACAGAATAGCAGCGAGAGAGCTGCTCGGCAATCTGGAAGTCAACGACCACGTTGCTTTCTGTCGGGCCCAGGTAGAAATCATATTCCAGCGTAAAGATATCGTTTATGTTGTGGTTGGAGTTGATATTCTGCTCGATGTGAGGAGATGTATAGGGGGCGATAACCAGGATGTTTTCGAGGCTGTCTTCCTGTACCCGGATCATACGCATACCTGCAGAGTCGTTTTTGCCACCACCAATGCAACGTGACATACGCCACCTGGCCGGGAAGTCACCTATGGTATCGCTCATAAAATTGTCGGCGAAAATCACTTTTTCCCGGGGAAGAAAATCGTAGGTAGGGCCTGCTGGTTTGGCCTGGGCAAACGAATGCTGCGTCGCGCAAACCAGCAGCATACATAACAGGAGATAGCGGGAGTACATAGCTTAAAAATATTTTACGTAAATGTACGGCATTCTAAACGATCATTTTGATGGCTGTGGAAGTAGAAATTGATTTGCTGGTAAATTTCCATTTTTCACAGTTTGCTGACAATCAATCAGATATGGCTATTGTTGCGCAGGGGGGCTGCAGTCGGCCTGAAGGCCGCCATTTTGCCGATGCTTATTCTGCGACATTAATGCTCGTGCTCAAAATGCTGTATTGCTTCGGTTGTCGCAATGCACTGATAAAATTGACAACTGGTTTAGTGTAATGTCGAAAGTACTGCATCGAAGCGTACAAATTCCTGGTGGTAACCCTGGCCAAAAAAGAAGTGACTGAACCGGCTGCTCAAGAAATACCTGTAAATTAATCCGGGATAGAAACCCCGGCTTGGAGGAGTAACTATTTGGAAATGGGTACAATGCCTGGCGAGTGCTTTTAGAATGTGGCTTGGTTTTTTGAGAGAGCGTGACGGGTGGAAGTTAAGAATTGAGAACAGGAGTCTGAGGTGTGTAATGAAACAGGCGGCGCAGCGATGTGCCGCCTGATTTTTGATCTCGCCGGGGAGCGCCTTGCGGCTAATTCCGGTAAGGGAACTACCGCTCAGACTCCACGAAGTTAGGCAAGTCACCCGAATGCACCACCCCGAGTCAATTCGAATAAGCGTGGAGCAAACGATCACTAGGCTGCGAACGGAGCTAACAACGCTGCGTGAGTTCCTTTCTCCGGGATGGCAATAGGCATACAGTTCTAATCCTACACCTGCGGCGTACACGCTCTGTAGCCCCGGTACAAAGAATTGAAAAAAGGTTCCGGATTTATCCCTTGCGAGATGATATGCGGAACGTGGTACAGGTAGCACCTCAACGGCTGCCCTCTGACAGTTCTGCGACCTAATAACCGATCCATTAACAAAAAACTACAAAACCTGTAAGCCGGATTCTGTTCCCGTTGCCGGGAGGCTATCATTTATCTGGGATGCTGCTCACGCAACACCTCTAGCTGCCAACCCACGGACTTCGTCGGGCAACGTCAATCGTCCGCTTATTTGGCATTTCAGCACGCAAGGTTTACCCCCATGCATTGTCGCCAACGCATGCCGTAGTCTCTTACACTACATTTTCACCCTTATCTGCCGTAGCTTTTTCATTGAAGCCAAGCGTATTTGCAGCCCGTACACGACTCAGCGGTCGCTCCCTCACTGAAAAAGCCACGACAGACGGTAATTTTCTGTGGCACTGTCTGTTCCCTTTGCAGAGACCTACCCGTTAGGTAGTGCGCTTCCCTATGCTGTCCGGACTTTCCTCCTGCATCACTGCAGGCGATAACCCGGTTTTGTAGCATTGCAAAATAACAAAAGTATTTCGGTACCGTTCCCAAATATTAAATTTGCTGGTCACTGCTGGTAGCAGCCTGCCTTAGACTTAACTTTATAACATGAATAATACATTACACCGGCTTGCTGTTGCGTTGCTGTTTTTATGCCACCTTACTGCGGCCGGCCAGCAAGCCCCGGCCGACAACAACAAGTCGTTGCTCTGGAGTATCAGCGGCCACCAGCTCAAAAAAACATCCTATCTGTTTGGAACTATTCACCTTATTTGCCGCGACGACTACTTCTGGACAGCCAAAATGAAAGAGAGCCTGGAGCAGAGTGAAAAAGTATGTTTTGAACTGGACCTGGGCGATCCGGCTATTATGTCAAGGGCAGCTGCAGGCCTGACCGACACCAGCGGCAAAACGCTCAAAGACTATTTTACACCCGAACAGTATACACTCATCCAGCGGTATCTGAAAGATACCATGGGCATGGATATATCCATATTCCAGAACCTGAAACCACTGGCACTGCTGAGCGCATTTGCATCCGGAGGTGTAAGTTGCCCCGACCCGACCTCCTATGAGGACAGTATTCTGACTGCCGCCCAGGCCCAGAACAAAGGAATTATGGGTCTGGAAACACCCGAAGAACCCCTGGAAGCACTGGAGAAACTGCCGGCCGACTCCATTGTAAGCCAGCTGATGGACGAGGTGCAGGGTACCCATAACGACGACAGCGAGTTTAGCCAACTGGTGGCCGCCTACAAGCAACAAGACCTACCCCTTCTGTATCAGCTGATAAACAGCTCTGAGAGCCAGGCAGAGGAAATGGGCGTACTACTGCAAGACCGAAATAAGAAGTGGCTTCCCCGTATGTGCGATAAGATGCGGGAGTCGTCTGTATTTTTCGCAGTGGGAGCAGGCCACCTGTGGGGAGAAGAAGGCGTCATCAGCCTGTTGCGAAAATCAGGCTATACCGTAAGACCCTTGCATTAAATCAAGGCACCACTGTGCTATCGGCCAGTCCGCCACTTATGGCATTATAGACGGTCTTACCAGTAGTAATATCTTCGTAGGCCGAAGCATCTCCAACGACATAACTGTATGCCGCATAGTATACCACTTTGCCGCTGGTCATTCCCACATCTGTCAGGTCCTGGCCGGGCACCACATAGGTAACCAACGGTGTAGAAGGAGCAATGCTCAGTACCTTGCTGTACAGATAGTAGGACGGCTGGCCACCCACGGCCGCTGCGCTGTTGGCAAAAATAATACAATACCGTAATCGTGAATCGGGCAAAAATGTAAGTACCAGGGAATCATTGGGTGAACCTGTGTTGTGGTAGGTAGTAAATGAAGAAATAAAAGAGTCAGGAATGGCCGACAACTTGATGTCTACGTTCAAATTGCCTGCAACCAACTGGATATCATTCTTTAGTGTTGCGCCATAACCGCTGTCGGTTGCCGCAATGCTATAGATCCCTGTTACGAGGGCCACACCGCCATAAGTAGCAAAAGCGTACGAACCAGTGACAAGGGGCGTGTCGGGCACGGTATTGCCATCCAGGTACAAGTCTACTTTGTTGAGATTATTGGTCACGGAGCTGCCGTACATGTCATATAGCTTCACGTGACCTATGATTGCGCCGGAGAGGCTTGGCCCGACTGGCCCCGTAGGTCCGGATGGACCTTCCTTGGCACAGGAGGCAAACAATGTTATTATAGCAATAACTGAAGCAATTTTTTTCTTCGCCATACTGCAAATTTAATGATAAAGGGAGCTGTTGTTCTAAATAGTTTTGGGCGGGCAACGAAACAACTGCTGCAAATATTGCCCGGATGACCTCCGGAAGACATCATTTAACACATCAGGGCCACCAGGAGTGTACGAACATGGCTTCTGATAACAATTTGCCATTTTATTGATAGAAGTCATAAGCAAGAGGATTTAAAAAGCGTAGTTTTGAGTTAGAATATTATTTAAATAATCCCTAACCATAATGGCTGACCGTAAAGGAGATGTATTATTTTCCGGTTCTATTGATACATTTTTCTCCGAGATGGCAGAACTCGCCCGCTTTGCGGGCCGGTTTTTCAGCGAAGGTATCAAGCCCCCCTATGAGTTTAAGGAAGTGATGAATCAGTGCTACGAGATTGGGATCAAATCATTTGTGCTCGTTGGCATCACGGCGTTTATACTCGGCCTGGTGCTGGTGATGCAAAGCAGGCCCACCATGATGGAATTTGGAGCAGGGGCCTACCTGCCGGCAATGTCTTCTATTTCCATCGTTCGGGAGATCGGGCCATTGGTCACGGCACTGATCTGTGCAGGTAAAATTGGCTCGGGCATCAGCGCCGAGCTGGGATCTATGAAAGTCACTGAGCAGATCGATGCCATGGAAGTTTCAGGCACCAACCCGTTTAAATACCTGGTTGCGACACGTATACTGGCTACGACACTGATGATTCCTATTCTGACCGTCTATGCCGACTTCATCTCGCTGATTGGCGCATTTACAGGTTCGAATATAAAAGACAATGTAAATGTTAATTTCTATATCAACAGAGTTTTTGAAGCGCTGCACTATACCGATGTTGTGCCTTCATTTACTAAAACCTTCTTTTTTGGCTTTACCATTGGCCTGGTGGGTTGCACGAAGGGTTATAACTCCCAAAAAGGCACCGAGGGCGTGGGGAAAGCGGCCAATATATCGGTGGTGGTAGCTATGGTTGGCGTTATTATTATTGACATGGTCGTAACCCAGATCACTTCTATGCTGGGGTATCTATAAGCGATGGAAACAGATGTAAACAGCATAGAGCAAAAGGGTGTGGCCGGCAATGAACCGGTCATTGAGATCGCGCACCTGAGAAAGGCTTTTGGCAGCAAAGTGGTTCTGAGCGATTTTAACCTTACCATCCACAAAGGCGAAAACCTGGTTGTTATGGGTAAGTCGGGCATAGGCAAAACCATACTGATCAAGTGCATCATTGGGCTCATCAAGCCCGACGGAGGATTGCTCAAAGTCTTCGGGCAGGACATTTCCAAACTCAATCACCGGGATCTGGATGAACTGCGTACCCGAATTGGATTTGTGTTCCAGAGCAGTGCGCTCTATGACTCCATGACCGTGCGGCAAAATCTTGAATTCCCCCTGCGCCGGCACAGGCGGCAAAAAATAACCGGCACCCTGGACGAGCTGGTCAGGGAAGCGCTGAGAAATGTTGGCCTGGAGAATGCTATCGACCTGATGCCGTCTGAGCTGTCGGGCGGAATGCGCAAGAGGATCGGCATAGCACGGAGCCTTATACTGAGGCCTGAACTTGTGTTGTATGATGAGCCCACTACCGGGCTCGACCCGATAACATCGGAAGAAATAACGCGGCTGATCATGGAACTGCAGAAAAAATATAAAACAACTTCGATCATTATCACACATGATATAGACATGGCGAGAGAAACGGCCAACAGGATCGTATTTTTAATGAACGGAATCGCGTACAAACAGGGCACGTATGAGGAATTAATCACCGATCAGGATACTGAAATAAAACACTTTTTTAAACGATAACAGCCGTCTTATGGATAAATCTGCCAGGAAAAATATTTTATTGGGTTTCTTTGTGCTCATCGGGATAATCCTGTTCATAATCGGGATTTTCCTGGTCGGGGCAAAGAATGAAATGTTTATGAAGACATTCCCGATCAGTGCGAAGTTCACCAACGCGGTCGGTTTGAAAGCCGGGAGCAATGTGCGCTATAACGGCGTCAAGGTGGGTATTGTAAAATCTGTAACACTGATCAATGATACGCTGGTACAGGTAGACATGCAGATAGAAGCCGGCAAACGTGTATTCATCCACGGCAACGCCATAGCAAGCATAGTTTCAGACGGTCTTATGGGTGACAAGATCATAAACCTGACATCAGGAAAGTCGGAAACGGAAACCGCGGAGGTAAAGGACCATGAATTTGTCCAGGTGCAGAACCCACTGAATACAGATATCGTACTCCAGACACTCAACCAGACCAATGAGAACATCCGGGTTATTACCGGGAACCTCAAGAACATCACCTCGGAAATAGTGTCTGGCAATGGCACTGCTCAGTCGCTTTACAAAGACACGGTGATGGCTAATAACCTGAAGAAATCGTTCAGCAACCTGGATGCGATAACGGTACAGGTGCTGCAGGTGAGTAAGTCGCTGCAGCAGGTAACCAATAAAATAGAAAGTGGCAATGGTGCCCTGAGCGAAATCATCAACGACACTGTGCTGGCCAATAACCTTTCTGAAACAATGGACAAACTGAAACAAACATCTGATGAACTGATCAGAGCGTCCGGCAGCCTGACAAAGACAGTTGAGAAAGCCAACTCCGGCAAAGGGCCCATCAACATGCTGCTCAGCGATACTACCTTGTCGGCCAACGTGCAGCAAAGTATGATCAATATAAAGAAAGCATCTGTGGGCCTCGATGAAAACATGGAAGCGCTGAAACATAATTTCCTTACCAGGGGGTATTTCAGGAAAATGGAGAAGAAAAAGAGGAAAGAGGAGGAGAATAAATAATCACTCGTCCCTGTATTTATTTACCCAGGCTTTATTACTATCTATCAGTTTTTTATATTCGAAGAGCTTAAATTTCAGGGTAGTATTTATCATACGAAGTTTTCCACCCCCATGCTTAATTTTGGGGTAAGGTGGCACAGGATGCCAGTTTATTATTGTATTTTGATCTTGTATAGTACCAGCAAAATAAGTTGCTTCGGGTTCCCAGATAAATGCATCCCAATACATTAAAATAATAATTGCCTTTATTTGATTGCCTTCAATTTTATAGGTACCCCAATTCATTAACCATTGTTTTTTCTTTAAAATTCTTGGACTGAATAAATCTTTTCTGAGATCACTACTATCATAAGCTACAAAATAATCATAACAAATTAACCCGTTTTTAAAGAAAAATATTGGAAGAGTATTATACTTGTTTACAGCAAAATGATGAAGGGATCCTAAAACTTCTTCCTCTTCATTATAATAACCATTAAACAATATCTGTGTATCTAATTTTTTAGACTCATTTATTAATGTTTTGAAATCATTGATAATTCTTTTCTGGGCTGAAGAATTAAAGGAGATCAAGAATATAGAAAATAGAAACCATTTCATCGTTGAGCTAAGCTATAAGGCACATATGTTTGGCTGGATGTAAAAAACAAAACAGAGCACTTATAATAACGGCCTGTTTTCCAGATTATTATATCTTCCCTTCCGCCACACAGCTGATACCAAAAATCTTATTGGCCCTGCTGATCTTCATTTCCGCCGATGTTATCCCAAGCAACAAGCTATTGGTAAACGGACTGAAAGGCCGCATATTCGATGTGGCTTCTTTTTTCGAGAGGTTACTCAGTTTGCGCACCACCCACACCATAGGGAACAGGCTTCCATACAGGTAGAAGCTGTTTTTTATTGAGTAGCCAGCCTTATTAAGTACAGCGCTTAGCGTGGCAATTTTATAGCGGCGGTAATGACCCAGGTAATCGTCGTGACCGCTCCATAATGACTTGAACGCCGGCACCGTGATAAAAAAAGAATTGTTTTCTCCTTGGCAGTTGGCTTTGATCTCATTGAGCATCTTCAGGTCATCTTCCAGGTGCTCCAGCACGTCCATCAGTATTACAAGCCCATTTTCTATTTTGTCGGGGATACGCAATGTTTTTTCTATTTTGGCACCACGCGTAGCAGCCATTTCCTCAGCAGTATAATTGATATCAACCAGGTACACCTTCCTGATACGGGATGAGTATTTCTTTTCGAGCGACAAGGCGAAAAAACCGGAACCGGATCCTACATCTACAATAGTGAGTTCGGGGACCCGGCTTAAAACCTGTGCTGTATAGGCGAATAAGGGTTTCATTTTGCTCTGGTAATACCAATGCACTTCAGGGTTTACGCCCGATTCCAGTTCTTTCAGATCCATTAATATTTGCGGTTTAGCTTTGAATAAGACTGTAAATTTAGCAACTTTAATTACTTTTGAAAATTGTGTATTCATTTAGCTTCCTGTGCAGCTGATCGCCATTGCTTTAAGTTCAACATTAACGTTTTAAGAATCAAATGAACCGTAGTATAACTAATTTTATCAGGTACTTCATGGACAACTGGCTGCCACCTGCCATCAGGGATACCCGCTGGTTTATGTATCCGTTTTTCTATATCTGGTTCAAAAGAAAAAATGTGCGGCTCTACATGGATTTTAAAGACCTGGCCTACGACCTCACGGAAGACGAGTTTTCGGAAATATACCGGAATCTTGATTGCCTGGCTTATGACCGCCCCACAGATATGAATATGGCCAGCATCAAATACCTGGTGGAAAATATAGACAAAGATGCCGCGACCCTGCTCGATGTGGGCTGCGGCCGTGGATTCCTGCTGAACTATATAAGTGAGCACACATCGGTAAAAACGACCGGCTGTGACCTGTATGACCGGGTAGAAACGCTTAAGAATTCGGATTACAAAAAGGGTACTATTTATAAACTGCCGTTTGAAGACAACTCGTTCGATATAGTGACCTGCTCACATACTATAGAGCACTTGAGGGAAACTCCCGAAGCAATCAAAGAACTGAAAAGAGTGGCCAGGAAAAAACTGATAATTGTTACCCCCTGCCAGCGCTATTACTTTTATACTATGGACCTGCACCTTAATTTCTACCCCATTGCTTCTTATCTTCAGAAAGAGATCGGTATCAAGGATAATGTTTGCAAGAATATTCAGGGCGACTGGGTGTACATAGGCAATCTCAATAAATAAACGAATAATGGCAGTCAATAAAAATCAACCCGTTGTTGCAAATTCTCCCGACTTCAACCCTGGGTTTCTGTTGTCGCTGGTCATACCCTGCTACAACGAGTCTTCCCGCATCGAGCTGATGTTGCAAGGCCTCACTGAATTCGAAGGAGTATGGAAAGGCAATTATGAGGTTATTGTAGTAGACGATGGAAGCAAGGACGACACTGCTGCAAAGATCGAGCAGGCCATCTTTCAAAAATATAGCACGCTTAAGGACAAGGTCAGGATCGAAAAAATGCCCGTAAACGGCGGAAAGGGCAGTGCTTTAAAACGTGGTGTTGCACTGGCGAAGGGCAACTACATCCTTACGCTCGATGCCGACATGTCGACCAAGCCGACGGAACTCATCAATTGGCAAAAAAGAGTCAAAAACCTTTTTATTGGCAACGATACTATCTATATAGGATCGCGAAAACATGAAGAAGGAAAGGTGGAGGCGCTGCAGAGCCGCCGGTTCATTGGCGGGGTTTTTAACGGCGTCGTGCAGGTCTTTACTTCACTACAGCTAAAGGATACCCAGTGCGGATTTAAACTTTACCCCGGCAATGTGGCGCATTTGCTTTTTGGGAACATGCAGAGCAAAGGCTGGTCGCATGATGTGGAGCTGCTCTACCAGGCCGACCTGAATGATGTGAACATCATGGAGATGCCCATCAACTGGGTAAATCAGCCCGAAAGCAAGGTGAATGTCGTCATAGATTCAGCCAAGATGTTCTGGGGCGTACTGTCTATCGCCATCCGCATCTGGTTTTACAACAGTTTCCTGCTACCCTTCCGTATCCCCGAAGCTACGGGACCGGAACGAAAGAAACACATCATCTACCGTTCCCTCTTCAACATCATGGCCTTATTGCTGGTCATTGCCATGCCGTTGATGAGTTTTCAATTTTCTGTCACGGGCGATGAACACTGGCATTTTGATTATGGCAACAATATTTTCAATTATTTCTTTCACGGCGATACAACGGCGCAAACAGCCACTTCCGGTATCCAGTTTTATGGTGGTATATTCGATTTTATCACCGCTTTCTGCTACAACGTCTTTCATATCTGGGATCATTATTCCACGATGCATTTTATCAATGCACTGGTGGGGGCTATAGGTATAATTTATGCGGGTAAACTTGCCCGGTTGTTTGGCGGATGGAATGCTGGAATTCTTGCCATGGTTTTCCTCGTCTGTTCACCAAGCTGGTTTGGCCATAATTTTGCCAATCCGAAAGACATTCCCTTCTCAGTAGGCTATACCGCTGGTATATACTTTATCCTCCTGTTTCTCAAAGCACTGCCACAACCAAACGCCAAGCATGTATTCGGCCTCATATGCAGTATAGGCTGGGCCATGGGTGTACGTATTGGTGGCTTTTTGCTCATTGCCTACCTGGCTCTGTTTATAGGTGTATTTTCCTTGTTTACGGGTCAGCTAAAATCGGTCATCAAACCCAGGCTTTTCATGCAGATGGCGGTGGTCAGTGTCGCCGGCTACCTCATTGCCATATTATTCTGGCCTTATGCACACCTGGGTATCATCAGCAAGCCCATGGAAGCACTGAAGATCATGTCCAATTTCTTTGTCAATATCGGCATACTATATGATGGCAAAAAGATACTCAGCAACCAGGTGCCATGGTACTACATACCCAGGTACATTTTGTACACGGCGCCGCTCATCGTGCTCGCAGGTTTTGCGCTGGGCCTGATCAGCATCCCTGGTGTTTTCCGCAAAAACCGGAACCTGCTCATATTTTCCCTGCTGGTACTGTTTACCATTTTCTTCCCTGTGGCCTACGCCATCTACAAGAAATCATCGCTCTATGATGGCTGGCGGCACTTCCTCTTCATTTATCCGCCGCTCGTTGTTGTTGCGAGTATAGGATGGATTTCCCTCCTGAATGCCCGGCAAAAAGCCGTCAAGCTTGCCACTCTGGCTATAGTCGTGGCAGGACTGCTGCTGCCCCTGCGCTTTGCTATTGCCAATCACCCCTACGAATCTCTCTATTATAACGAAATCGTCGGAGGCTTGAAAGGCGTATATGGTAAATATGAAACAGACTACTACATGCTGGGCATAAAGCAAGCCACAGAGTGGCTGGTCACCAATGAACACCTCGAAAATAAGAATGTATTTGTAGCCACTAATTGTACGTTCCCTATGATAGGCTACATGTACCAGAGCAACTATCGAAACCTATCGCCTAGAATTGACCGGATATTCGAAGAGACTGCCGATTACCGCACTGACACCATGTACAGCAGCTATCTGACGAAACAACCCGACTTCAAGCTGAATGCCCCGCTTGGCATCGATTATATCCGGTATTACGAGCGCTATAACAAAAACTGGGATTACTGTGTGCTGTTTTCCCGATTTGTAGACGCCAGCCAACTTACTTCCGGCAACTGGCCCCCCGCCGAGACCATTCATACCATAGATGTAGACGGCGTGCCCATAGCTGCCGTTCTTAAGCGCAAGACGATGAAGGATTATGAGGGATTCCAGCTGCTTAAAGCAAAAAAATATGATGAAGCCAAGGCGAAATTCCTGGAGGCCGTGCAAGTATACCCCAACAATGACCTGGTTTGGGAAGCATTGTGCGAAATATATGAAGGGGAGGGCAATGCAGACTCTGCCATCTTTGCCGGAAAAAATGCACTTAAAACTTACCCCGGCGATATTAATGTATACCAATCTATGGGCAGCGCCTATATGAAAGGCAGAAAGACCGACAGCGCAATAGCACTTTACACCAATCTTGAAAAATACAATCCAGCATACAGCCATTTTTTCCGGGCCTATGCCTATGCAACGACCGGCAACGCACGCAAGGCGCTGGACGAAATAGATTATGCCCTCGATGCAGATATGTATATGGAGCAGGCATATAAGCTGGGCATCCAGATAGCCCAGCAGACACACAATAGTGGCAAGGCAGAGGAATACCAGGACCGGGCAGCCAAGGCTTTCCCGGAAACAGAGGATGCAAAATAAAGCCAGCCAGTCTTCCTGAATCGATATGAACCAGTCGTTTGCGGCCGGAGTGCAGTCATTTGTGCCCTGCGTATCGCCTAGTCTGTACCCTGCTGTTTTCAGAGCGCGCCTGGCGGCTTTTCGATTACACCGGTTTCCTGAGCAGGCGCTCTGAAAAAAGAAAAAGCCTATGGAAGAATCCTAAGGCTTTACTTTTCGTTTATGAAAACGGCGCGGGTCTACAGGTATTTGCTCTATTTTTATCTTATCAGCTTATATCCTAACGTAAATCGGAAGTAAGTAGCGGAGAGGGCTGAATTAACATTGTACCCTCCCTGCATATTGGCGGGCATGGGGGTTTGTTGCATCAGGCCGTCAAACAGCCACCGGTTCCGATATTCTACTCCAAAGCCAAACATATACCCTACCCTGAAGGTATTGCCAGCCGGCGTAGGATAAGGGTTTTTATAATTACTGATTTCAGTACCGCTATACGTGATCACCTGGCTGGTAGGCTGTGCTGGCGGCGGGTTGTACCCACTCTGCACTACGGAAACGATGGAGGAGTCAGTCCGGGATATGTTTGATATTGTATTTGTATGCTCCTTTACACTCATCAACTGGCTGTAACTGATATTTACCCCGCCGTATACCGACAAACCTTTGGTTACCCTATACTTTAATAATACCGGCAATTCGTATTCCGTATAACTTCCGCCTGCTGTAAAGCTTTTTATGATTGAATCGTGGGTTTGGCTGTAGTAGTAATGGTATAGATAATAAGGGATGCCATCCGGAGTAAACACGGGGTAGGGATCCTTTACAGGCCCAGGATTGGAACTGTCTGCATTTTCTTTATAATACGACCTCGAATTTCCCACGCTGCTCGTCGCTACGGACGCGGTCTTGATCGCCGGTTGAACCATGATCGCGAACTGGCGAGAAACATTATATTGTATATAAGGAGACACAACTAATTTATTAGCACTGCCATTGACAAATCCACTTTCAAATCCCGCCTTTATGCCTGCCTCCAGCCTGACGATGGAAGGCTTCTGCGGCTTGGGGGGCGCTGGTTTCGGAGTACTTTTAGCCTTGCCCGGCTGGTCATTTTTCTTGCCTGCATCCTTCTTTTGTTCATCCTTATTTTCCCGGGTGTCATCTTTTACCTGCTCGGCCTGGGTCTTACCGGGATCTTGTAATTTATAGCCGCCAGCCTGGGGCAAAGGGTCAGCTATGTTATCTGTAGCTTCAGCATACGAGGCGGTGGTTCCAACTCTGCTTGCGAGCGCCGTTCGATTACTCTTCTGTCCCTGGCTGCTTTTCTTGTTTGAAGTTATCTGAAACGGTCTTGCTGGCTGGTTCATTTTTGCCGCGGGTTTCAGCTTTCCCGTCGAATTGTTATTTCGGGGCTGATTTGAAGTTGCCAGGACGGTCACATCCGTATTTTTATCGGGCGTATTTGGGGTAGCCGGGGCAGACTGACTTAATGGCCTGTTGCCATCTGCCGTGGGGGTATTTGTTTGCTTATTCCGTGATTCCCTGGCCGGCGCAGTCTGATCCAGGGAAGTAAGATACATCTTTCTTGCAACCGAAACACTCAGCAGCAACAATGATGCCATCATTACGATATAGAGTGTCCGGCCCGCTAGCCACCCTGTGGGCTGCGGAGGCACTTTATCCAGTCTTTTCTCAAGCGCGTCCCAGGCCATAGGAGGCGGAGTCTCGGCATAGCTGCCTAACTCATTTTTGAAAAGGTCATCAATATGTTTTCGTTCCTGTCCCATTTTGTTCAATAATTACTTCAGCATTAAACTAATCTTTTCTTTCAGCCGCTTCCGGGCATCATTAAGATGCCACCTGCTGTTATTCTCCGTTATACCTAGTATATTTCCTATTTCTTTGTGAGAATAGTTTTCAAAGACAAACAGGTTGAAAACCGTTCGCTGGGTATCCGGAATTGTTTGAATTACATTTAGCAACTCCTTATGTGAAATTTTTTCCAGGGATTCACTTGCTATATACGCGTCCTCTGCCTGTACCTCTTTGTGTGGTTGGGTTTCTTTCATATTTTTCCGGAGGTGATCTGTGATTGTATTGACCACGATCCGCCTGATCCATCCTTCAAATGCGCCCTGGAAAGTATACTGATTAAGTTTGGTCAGTACTTTACAAAAAGAATCATTCAATATCTCCTGGGCAAGATGCTCATTGTTGTACAAGTACCTCTTAATCACACCATATGCCGCCGGAGCGTAAATATCATATAGCTTCTTTTGCGCACTTCTTGACTGTTCGAGGCATTCCTTAATCAGTATGCTCAGATCGCTGTGCACAACAGTCCGGCTTCTGTCTGCAGCGCTAAACGTATTCTGTATCTGAAGTGTTTCTGCCAATTTGCCTTTTATTATCCTTATCTCAATATTTTATCCTGCAACAGATTTATAGACGACGCCTTCAATAAGAATGTTAGTAGTTTCAGAAATATTTTTCCCTACTACCATAAAGATATCAGTTTTTAGCTCATAAAAGCCAGGCCTTCTCATAAGCAAATAAAAAATACAGCAGACTACACTAACGAACTACTGAAAAATTTCGTCAGTTATCTTAACCGGAATTGGGCGATTTTACATATTATTTTTTTGGCATTATTTTTGCTGTCTTTATTTTGTCCGTTTCCGGCTGTCTGCCCATTGGCGATAACTGCAAAAAACTAGAATAAGCATAGTTGACCCTTAGTAAAGGAATCGTATGAAGAAACTAATATTAATTTCAGCACTTGGGCTGTGTCCGGTTTGGAGCTGGTGCCAATCAGGAGTCAGCAGTTTAAGCGAAAATTTTGACGTTGACTGTGTTAGCGGCAGCGGTATTCCGGTCAATTGGTACTACTACACGCCTACGCACCTGGGTACTATTCCATTAGGTGAATGGACCTGTACAAGTGTGAATGGCAGGGGAGGCACACCCGGAATGCAATGTTCGGGCACCTACAGCAGCACGTACCACCTCGACACTTCATTCCTGGTAACACCGTTGTTAGACCTCAGTTCTTACACGGGCAACGTGTACATTCAGTTCGACACCAAGACAAGCAACATTGTCCTGGGAGATACCTTGACCGCCGAAGTAGTTGATTACCCGCCAAACCCGGATTCTGCTTTTCATGTCAGCCTATCTTCGAGTATGACTCCGGTGTTCGGCAATGACGATTCCACCAATTGGGTTACCCACGTGGCTAATCTGACATCTTTCAAAGCATCACCGTTTTATGTGGCATTCAGGTATACGTCGCCGGCTACATCTGGCAATACCTGGTATCTCGACAATGTGTATATCAGAAGTTACAACGTAACACTAGGTATTGCAGGCGAAACCCCGGGCGATGTCCTGCTATCCATCTCAAGCCCGCAGCTGGCTAACCAGGTGAATTATACATGTTCCTCTCCTGACCCAGGTATATACCGCGTTGCGCTAGTGGATGTGACCGGCCGGATTATCGTTCACGAACAGGTATATGTGAGCGACATCCCGACGAGCCATAGTTTGTCAGTCCCCTCGCTCTCACAGGGTATTTATTTCCTGAAAATAGGAAATGAACGTACTTTTGGGGCAACCAAGGTTGCCATCAGATAACACACCAGCTTGCAAACCCACTTTAAACGGATCAGATGAAATATACTGTATTTTCAATTTTTGTTTTTTTTGTCGCCCACGCTGCCCATGCCCAGGGAATAACTTCCCTCCATGAAAATTTTGATGTTGATTGTGTCTTGTCGACCGACTTTCCCGCCAGCTGGCTGGAGGCCAACCCATTGAGCCATCCCGTTGATTCCGGGCTTTGGGTATGTACACCGACGCTGGGAAGGCCCAGCTTAATTTCAGGAACTCCTACGCCGGGTATTATGTGTTCCGGTGTATATCACAATATGTATAACCTCGACACGTCATACCTGGTAACCCCCTTGCTGAACCTCGGTGGTTATTCCGGCAATATCTATTTACAATTTGACACGCGGACCACCAACATTCATCTTGGCGGCAATCTGGCGTTGCTGATTTCTACCGATACACCGTATCATGATACTGCTACAACCATCGACCTCACAGCATCCGTTAACCCTTTATTCGGCAACGGCGATTCTACCGGCTGGGTTACACATCAGGCCAATCTTACACCTTATAAAAATACACCCTTTTATGTAGTATTCAGGTACACCTCTACAAGCAGTACCGGCAGCGCATGGTACCTGGACAATGTCAACACCTCGACTACCCGGCTGGAAACGCCCGTTATTACCGGTAACGAAATTTCGTTGAGCGGCAGTGGCAACAGCAATAGTCAAGATATCACGATTTACTTTACCGCGCCTGCTGCCGGCACCTACAACCTGATCCTTTATGACCTGACCGGGCAGCTTATCTGCAACAAGATAATCCATGCGGCAACCGGGTACCAAACTTATTCTCTGGACGAGGTAAATCTTCATAGTGGCATCTATTTTGCACGATTGACGAATGATGCGTACTCCGGGATAGCTAAAATATGGGTCAGGTAGTTCCGGCGGGGGCTATTCATGCGCCAATTAAATATGTTTACGTAATCCTAACATTTTTCTGATTTTATACGCCTAGTATACAGTGGCTTATTCCACTTTTATTGAGCCCAGCCCCTATATTAATAATATTCACTGCTGCCCGGCAGTCCTTATCTATTGGCATGGAAAAATGTTCGACCATGCGCCTTTATATTGTATCCCTGCCTGCGACTTGTTGGGCAGGGTATTTTATGTTTAGCCATCCTGATTGACGCGCTTGCTCGACCAGGCTTCCAATAGGCCAGACGACCAGGCTGTCGTAGTTCAGCATAATGTCACACAAAAGAGCACACACCCTGATCAGTTTCCGTAATCTGTTCAGCATTTTCGGTTGAAACTTTAATCATAATTGTAGTACGCGCATAGCAACACTTGGAGGATTAAGAAGTTTGATATAGTTTTATGCGATTATCCTAACTATATAAGATGGCTGACAAACAGGCAAATTTCGAATTTAAATTAAAAATCATAAAGCCCAATTTTATTCAAAAGGTACTGCACAAGTTACTTTCCGTTCTGGAAGCACGACTTCCGTTGGACTCTGTGGAAAACAAAGAGACACACTGTTATGAATAAAATTGGGCTTTATGATTTTTAATTTAAATTCGAAATTTGCCTGTTTGTCAGCCATCTTATATAGTACAATTAGTTTTGTCTTACCTTTTAGCAGCCGGGTTTAGATTGATTGTTTACCAGATAAATATCCTGTTCGAAATTGAAATAATCGCTGGTAGCTGACGCTGTGGACCAGGAGACAGGAAATTTTTAGCGATTTTAAATCTGCAAATAAGGCGTCAACGACACTGAAGGCAATTTCAATAGTGATGGGTCAACACAA
>Ga0364866_10479_pt1 | contig 24752 bp, 24 predicted proteins | sample ExccelAu500001D3_3_FD_206913 | JGI IMG/M metagenome (GOLD analysis project Ga0364866, IMG submission 206913) | Enriched cells from Trout Bog Lake Hypolimnion, Wisconsin, USA - BchlTB.Aug13.5000.01.D3 | ecosystem: Environmental > Aquatic > Freshwater > Lake > Hypolimnion/Profundal zone | place... | reverse complement strand
TTCTTGGCCTTGGTGCCGTAAATGCGGTAGACAGCGTCCTGCCTGCCAATACAAATGCAAAGAATGTACGCGGTAAAGCATTCGATTCGATGGGTAAACTTGCAACCCGTGCCGGAAATGCATTTAAATCACTCGTGGCTGACGAGTCTGCCAGGGTGCATATCCGTTCATTGATCTATTTAATTCAAAGAGGTCGGGTCAATGCAATTAAATCTAAGCCTACTGTTAATGATGCCGTGGCAGACCCTTTGATGGTAAAAGAAAACGCTTCCCATAAATCGGGATACGAAAAGCAACTGGACAATTTTTATAGGCTGATCCAATTTCTCGCCAGCTTCCCGGCTTATAAACCCAATGAGACTGACTTAACAGTTGATGCATTATCAGCTTTTCATGCAGAACTAACATTGGATAATCAGTTGGTTGCCGATACCCAAATTCAGTTGGATCAGTCACGTATGAACCGCGAAAAGGTGCTTTATCAACCCATAACCGGGTTGGTTCACATGGGTAACGACTCGAAAAGCTATATCAAATCTGTCTTTGGCGCCAATAGCCCCGAATATAAGCAGATCTCGAAACTTAAATTTGGAACCTATAAAAACATCATGTAATCAACCATTTTTTATTGAAATATAAATCTTCTTAGGAATCAGGTGCTGCGGATACTGCAATAGTGACCGCAGCTTCTTTTTAAAATAAGGTTTTAAGAGTAAATTTTTCAGAAGACAGTTTGTACCTTTCAGAAGGCACCATACACTTTTCAGAAGAGAGGATGTACTTTTCTGAAGGCACTATACACTTTACAGAAGACAGGTCACACTTTTCAGAAGATGGTTTACACTTTTCAGAAGGCACTGTACACTTTTCAGAAGCTGGTCTATACTTTTCAGAGGGCACTGTACACTTTTCAGAAGCTGGTCTATACTTTTCAGAGGGCGTGTTTAACTATTCAGAAAGGGGATTACATATTGAAATGAACCCCACCAAATTAATTCTGATCCTAAATTAGCGTGTTTCTTTCGGTATATGACGAATGATTTGAAGTTATTTCAGGGATTTTTTTTACATTGCGTCCAAAATAAGTCAGTCAGAATAAATAAATCAGTTGCGTGAAAAAAGTTTCAATACAAGGGATAAAAGGGTCATTTCATGAGGATGCAGCAAGGCGATATTTCAGCGATGAGGTAGAAATTGTTGAATGTAAATCGTTCCGCAAAGTTTGTGAACAAATTGATGAAGATAAGGTTGACTTTGCCGTGCTGGCTATTGAAAACTCAATTGCAGGGAGCATCCTTCAAAACTATTCATTGATCCGTGATTACCATCTTCGGGTAATCGGCGAAATCTATATTCACATTCAGATGAATCTGATGGTCCTTCCCGGAGTGCGCAAGAAGGATATTAAAGAGATCTATTCGCATCCGGTTTCATTCCTTCAGTGTGCCGAATATCTGGAAAAATATTTTCCAAATGTTGAAACGAAAGAACTTGGGGATAATGCCGCAGTGGCTAAACTGATTGCTAAAGAGAAGATCACCTATGCGGCAGCGATCAGTAACCTGAGATCTGCCCAATTATACGGTCTTGAAGTGATTGACAAAGGGATAGAAAGTAACAAAAAGAACTACACCCGGTTTCTTATCCTGGCCAAACATGCCACTTCAGCAGAGGTCCCAAATAAAGCTTCATTATGTTTCGAGGTTGGCCATTTTCATGGAGCTTTGGCCAAAGTTTTAAATACCTTTGCAGAAAATGAGATTAACCTGACTAAAATCCAGTCGCTGCCGATTATTGGAAAGCCCAATGAATACTCCTTCCATGTGGACGTGGAGTGGGACTCGATCGAAAACTATGAAAAGGCCATCCATATGGTTTTAAAAAATGTTTCAAGCATGGCAATCCTCGGGGAATATGTGAGGGGAGAAGTTGCAATACATAACGAATAAATACTGACTTATGGGAAATATAGCTATTTTTTTCGGACCCGAAGGGGGATCTGTTCATCGTGTTGCCAGGTCATTGGCCGCTAAAATGGAGTCCCAGGCACCGGATCTTATCTTAATCAATGAAGCAACCGCGTCCGATCTGGCACGTTACGATCATATTATCTTTGGAATCTCAACCATTGGCCGGGATACCTGGGATCAGAAATTCGGAAATATCGATTGGGCCAGATTTATGCCAATTGTCTCTTCTTTTGATTTTACAGGGAAAAAGGTTGCGGTCTTTGGACTGGGTGATCATATCACCTATGCCTACCATTTTGTTAATTCAATGGGTATTCTGGCCCGGGTAATTGTCAAAAACGGGGGGCAACTACTTGGCAAGGTAAGTCCGGAAAGCTACGATTTTCAGGATTCAGAAGCTCTCGAAGCCGGTCTGTTTCTTGGATTGCCTGTAGATGAAGATTTCGAACCTGAACTGACTGACGGTCGGCTGAACGGCTGGGTCGAACAGTTAAACCGCGAATTTTGAATTCGTTCAGTCCAATGAACACGCCAATAAACTACGAGATTGTTGAACAGAAAATAGGGGAACTTGAAGTTCCCGAGATCGGGAATGCCTCTATTCGGGAGATCGTTCAACTGGTTAGCAGCATCGAAGCCGCTACCGGGGTACGTTATATCCGTATGGAAATGGGAGTTCCCGGCCTGCCACCTGCCCGGATTGGGGTGGAGGCAGAGATTGAGGCTCTGAAAAATAACGTCGCTTCAGCCTACCCCCGTATCGATGGAATTCAGCCACTTAAGGATGAGACATCCCGTTTCCTGAAACTTTTTATGGATATTGAGGTGAACCCTGAAGGTTGTATCCCAACTGTGGGTTCGATGGAAGGAAGTTATGCCGCATTTTTGGTCTCAGGAAGTTGCCATAAAGAACGCGATACCGCACTATTTATCGATCCGGGATTTCCGGTTCAAAAACAACAGATGCTCGTGATGGGTCAGAAATACGTGACTTTTGATGTTTTTGATTTTCGCGGCAACAAACTCCGGGACAAACTGGAATCCTACCTCTCAAATGGGAATATCCACTGCATCATCTATTCAAATCCAAATAATCCGGCCTGGATCTGCTTTGATGATGAAGAATTAAGCATCATCGGTGATCTGGCGAATAAATACGATGTTGTTATTATTGAGGATCTTGCCTATTTTGGGATGGATTTCAGACAGGATCTCTCCCGTCCGGGTATACCTCCATACCAGGTGACTGTAGCCCGCTATACAGGTAACTATATCCTGATGATTTCCAGTTCAAAAGTTTTTTCCTACGCCGGACAACGCATCGGGATGATGGTGATTTCTGATGCGCTGTATCACCGTCATTTCCCTTACCTGGGCGAACGATTACAAGTTCATGGATTTGGAAATGCCGTTGTCCACCGGGTCTTATACTCCCTGACTTCAGGTACTTCCCACTCTGCACAGTATGCCCTGGCTGCGATGTTTAAAGGAGCCAATGACGGAAATTTCAACTTTATCGAAGAGGTGAAGGAGTACGGTGAGAAAGCAAAGATCATGAAGCGGATTTTTACTGACAACGGGTTTAAGATTGTATATGATACCGATCTTGATCAACCGGTCGGTGATGGATTTTACTTTACTATTGGTTATCCAGGCATGACAGGTGGAGAATTGTTACACAAATTACTCTATTACGGAGTGAGTGCCATTTCGCTGAGTAATACCGGAAGTTCGAAGGAAGGACTAAGGGCTTGCGTTTCAAATGTAAAAAGAGATCAGTTCGGAGATCTCTCAGTCAGACTTCAGCAATTTAATTCAGATTATCCCTTATCATCTGATTAGCCTTGCCTGAACAGACATAGCCTTTCAGATTGGTTTATCATTTAATTCACATCAGATAAAGATGGCAAAAGTCAGAGGAGCGGTGGTTGTAGACAATGACGTATGTAAAGGTTGTAACCTTTGCGTGGTGGCTTGTCCTACTCAGGTTTTAGCACTAAACCGCAATGTAAACAATAAAGGATATCACTATTCTTATATGGAGAATCCGGAGAATTGCAACGGGTGTACAAATTGTTCAGCCGTTTGTCCCGACAGTTGTATCACCGTCTATCGGGTTAAAGCCGAAGCGTAAATAAAGTTAAAAAACCCTCAATATGGGAGAGTTAAGATTGATGAAAGGAAATGAAGTGATTGCCGAAGCGGCAATTCGTTGTGGGTGTGATGGCTATTTCGGCTACCCGATTACCCCGCAATCAGAAGTCATGGAAACTTTGATGACACTTCGTCCATGGGAAAGTACCGGAATGGTGGTGTTGCAGGCAGAAAGTGAAATAGCCTCAATTCACATGGTATACGGAGCTGCCGGAGCCGGGAAACGGGTGATGACCTCCTCTTCAAGTCCTGGAATTAGCCTTATGGCAGAAGGAATATCCTATATTGCCGGGTCTGAATTGCCTTGCGTTATTGTAAACGTCCAGCGCGGCGGCCCGGGACTGGGAACGATTCAGCCTTCACAGGCCGATTATAACCAGGCCACAAAAGGTGGTGGTCACGGCGATTATTCATTGCTGGTTCTGGCTCCGGCTTCAGTCCAGGAGATGCATGACTTTGTGGTTCTTGGATTTGAACTAGCCTTTAAATTCCGGAACCCGGTGATGATATTGGCCGATGGAGTTATCGGGCAGTTAATGGAGAAAGTAGAACTGATTGACCAACGACCACGATGGACCAATGAGCAAATCCTTAAGATATCAGGTGATTGGGCAACAATTGGAAAATCTTCAGATCGTAAGAAACATGTTATTACATCATTGGAGATGGATTCCTACATGATGGAACAGAATAACCTTCGGCTTCAGGCTAAGTATGACCAAATGAAGGCTGAGGAGGTCCGTTATGAAGCTATTTCGTGTGAGGATGCAGATTATATATTGGTTGCCTTCGGATCGGCTGCACGGATTTGTCAGAAGACTGTCCAGATTGCCCGTAAAAAGGGGATTAAAGTTGGGTTGATCCGGCCAATTACGCTATTTCCTTTTCCTGAGAAAATAATTGCAGAATATGCCACTAAGGTAAAAGGTTTTCTTTCTGTTGAATTCAATGCCGGACAGATGGTTAACGATATCCGCCTGGCTGTTAACGGGATTACCAGGGTTGAATATTTTGGAAGGATGGGAGGAATCGTCCCTACCCCGGATGAAGTCGAGATTGCATTGGAACAACGATTTTAAAAAGGATAACTATGTCGGTATTAACAGATAGAATCAACGAGATCATAAAACCGGAAAATCTGGTTTATGCCAAATCACCGCTTCTGAATGATGATCTGATGCATTATTGTCCAGGTTGCAGTCATGGCGTGGTTCACCGGCTGATTGCGGAGGTGATTGAAGAGATGGGCATCCAGGAACAAACCATCGGTGTCTCGCCGGTCGGATGCGCCGTTTTTGCCTATAATTACATTGATATAGACTGGCAGGAAGCTGCCCATGGTCGTGCCCCTGCAGTTGCAACCGGCATCAAACGGGTAATGCCTGAAAAATATGTTTTCTCTTACCAGGGAGATGGCGATTTGGCTGCAATCGGAACCGCTGAGACTTTTCATGCAGTAAACCGCGGCGAAAATATTGTGATGATCTTTATCAACAACGCCATTTATGGGATGACAGGTGGTCAGATGGCTCCGACAACCCTTGTTGGACAGATCACTTCTACAACGCCTCATGGCAGAGATGTGGACTTGAATGGTTACCCTTTACGAATTACTGAATTACTTGCTCAGTTGCCTGGTGCTGCCTATGTAACACGCCAGAGCGTTCAAACCCCCGGAGCTGTTCGTAAAACAAAAAAGGCAATCCGAAAAGCATTTGAAATTCAGGCCAAGAAAATAGGAACCGCATTTGTCGAAGTTGTGTCAACATGCAGCTCAGGATGGAAATTGAGTCCGGTCGACTCCAATAAATGGATGGAGGAAAATATGTTCCCTCAATATCCATTGGGTGATCTTAAAGACACCGGTCGTGCGGATGCTGAATTATACCGGATCAAAGCAAAATGATATTTAAACTAAAGCTCAAAAAATGACTGAAGAGATCATCATAGCCGGATTTGGCGGGCAAGGAGTCCTTTCGATGGGAAAAATTTTAGCCTATTCAGGTGTAATGCAAGACCAGGAGGTGGCATGGTTTCCCTCTTATGGTCCTGAAATGAGAGGAGGTACCGCCAATGTAACCGTTATCCTGAGTGATGAACGGATCAGCTCACCCATTCTTCACGAGTTTGATACGGCAATCATTCTTAATCAACAGTCGATGACAAAGTTCGAATCACGTGTAAAACCAGGCGGAACGCTTCTGTACGATCCAAACGGGATTCTTCATCATCCCACCCGGAAAGACATCAATATCCTTAAAGTGGAGGGTTCACGACTTGCTGTTGAGATGGGTAATCCGCTTACCTTTAATATGATTGTGCTGGGTGCTTTTTTGAAGGCAAAACCTGTGATCAAACTGGAGAATGTGAAAAAGGGACTCGAAAAATCATTGCCCGAGAGACACCATAAACTGATTCCGCTCAATCTGACAGCCATTGAAATTGGACAGGAGAACCTGGTGGTGGTGCAGATAGCGGAAGCAGGCTGTTAGGCTGAGGGCTTTTAGGCTTGAAGGTTTTAGATGTTAATTCTTCTTTCTTTTCAATTTATTGTTGAAAATCAGCAATAAATAATTGAAAAGAACAAAGGATACATAAAACTTTAAGTCAAATGAGCCGTTCTGTGTTACCGCATAATCCAATCCTTTCCAGAAAAAAATAAAAACACTGCTAATTAGTACAGCATATAAAAACGTTTGCTAATCTTTTCCTTTAATTAAAAAGAATAGGGCACAAACACAGATAATAATTAATAATAGGGTCTGAATCATATTATTTGCTTGGTTTTAATCAGATAATCAAGTCTCCACCGTCAATCTCGGCTCTCAAATATCCCACCAACCGATAAAACCATTGAGTAATTGGTTAAATTAATCCAATCTCCTCTATGACCGATCTTTCAAAATCAGTTCATTCGTTGAATTTCATAGCAGATTCATTTGTCAGGTTTTTCAACCTTTTTTAATGATACCGACAAACTGTATTCGAAAAGGTCGACACTTTGAGTTTCTGAACAAGCAAGTATAAGGTCTTCAGTTATCTCCCTGGCTATAATAATACCTCTGACCTTTTGATTTTTATCTGCATTATATTTTCTTATCCAAGCCATATATCTTAAAATTTGGCCTACAACTCTGTCATATCCTCTGGATACTTTAAGTTCAATTACTACATAATTTTTACTTTTATCGATTGCCAGGATGTCAATTGCCCTGTTTCCAACTGGGAATTCTAATCCATTAATACCTTCTTCGGAATATAGGGTCAATCCGTTTTCAATTAGATTAAGATTTTTTGCTAAAAATTTTACGGATTTTGCATATAATGGCAAATTGTTTAGGTTTATGTTCTTAAGATTGTGCCGTAGGCATAAAATATGGGTAGAAAATCCCTTCTTCTTTACCCCTTCTGCCTAAATCCCTACAGCCTAACAGCCTACAGCCTAACAGCCTACAGCCTAACAGCCTCTCCCTCACAACATCCCGTGATCGATTTGCCAGATAATATATTCGATCATGCGATCTTCATTGGCCGCATCATACTCCGATTTGAGGTTATGTCCAAAGAGCCGCGCTATTCCTTGCCAGAAAAACGCACTGAACCCACCTTTAAACTCTTTGATAATTTCATACCCGGACTTGCCCGTTTCGCGATCAATTAATTTAATGAGTATTCTCCCCTGATTGATAGACATGCTTCGGATTTCGTTCTCAAATTCGGCATAAAGATCTTTCTCAATTTTCTTGATGTAATCTTTCCGCTCCCGCTCACTCTTGAAATTCGTATAAACGGAATTGTACTCTTTAAGCTTTAAAGCGGCTACTTTGGCAATAGGATAAACTTTCATAACTCTCATTTCCAATATGGTATATTGGTGAAGTGCCCTACGCGACCAATCTTTGGGTTGCGGATAAACCAGAATTTCAGGTAAAGTGACATGGATAATAGAATCCGTGACCTCTATAATTTTTTGACTGTCATACATATATGGAGGAAGGTCCTTCACCTGACAAATACCTGTCAGTGAAACCAACATAAACAAACAAAGACTTAACCACTTTAACATCTTCCGGGTCCTTTTATTATGGCTCAAAATTAGTAAACGATCAGCCAAGTACGAATGTTTTTGAGGTTATTAAATTTCAATATTTTGGGGTCCACGATTTTTTTAATCGGTATCTTTGTCAATATGAAATAGTCATGGTTGAAAAATCACAATCTGAAGATGAAATTATTACCATGGCTATTCCATGCGACCATTAAAAAACAAATTAATTACGCATGAATCGAATACACCTTCTTATAGCGCTGTAATAATGGATAAAATTAATGTTGGGGTTTCTTCTGAAATCGGAGTATTAAAGGGAGTTATTCTTCATACACCCGGTCACGAGGTAGAAAATATGACCCCTGAAAATGCTGAACGGGCACTCTATAGCGACATTTTAAACCTCTCGGTGGCAAATAAAGAGTATCTCCCTTTTAAAGGAATACTGGAAAAGGTTTCAAGCACTTATGAGGTGAAAGATTTGCTGATTCAGACGCTTCATAATGATGCTGTTAAAGAAGATCTTGTGCGGAAAATCATAATCCAGGAAGAGTCGCTTGCCGAGATGGATTTTTTGCTGCATATGCCGGCGCCACTACTGGCGACTCAATTAATTGAAGGTGTTGTACTTAAGCGGGATAACCTGACCAGGTTTCTGAGCAAGGAGCGTTATTCCATGCGTCCGTTACATAATTTTTTGTTTACCCGCGATGCCTCAATGACACTTTGGGACGACGTGCTGATCGGCAAAATGGCGAGTAAAGTCCGCGAACGGGAAACGCTGATCATGGAAACAATTTTTAAGAATCATCCGGCTTTCGGAGTCAGGACCATCAACCCGGTTACTCCTGCCGTCGATTGCGGGAACTTTCCGAATACCACCATTGAAGGAGGTGATGTCCAGATTGCCAGTGAAGATATTCTTTTGGTGGGCAAGGGGGCACGCACTTCTTCCCAAGGAATCGATTTCCTGATAGATGTGATCAAGGCGAAAAAGACAAGCCTTAAACATATTATAGTTCAGGAACTTCCGGATAGTCCCGAGTCGTTTATCCATCTCGATATGACATTCACCTTTCTAAGCCAGGATGCTTGCATGGTATATGAGCCATTGATTCTGCACAATAATAAATTTCACACCATCCATATTTCCATTGATAATGGGGTCGTTACCGGAATTCATGAGCAGAAGAATATGTTGAAGGCTCTTAAAGATATAGGACTTGAACTGAATCCAATCTTCTGCGGAGGGAAGCAGGATCCCTGGATCATGGAGCGGGAACAATGGCACAGTGGAGCTAATTTCTTTGCATTTGCACCCGGCAAAGTCATCGGTTACGAGCGTAACGATTACACCCTGGAGGAGATGCACAAGAATGGATTTGAGATCATCAGGGCACGTGATTTTATAGATAACAACTTAAATCATAATGATTATAGTAAGCTGGTGATTACCATCCCCGGTTCCGAACTGGCACGCGGCGGAGGCGGGGCGCGTTGCATGACGATGCCAATTTCAAGGGAAAAGGTTGAATGGTGATATTTCCCGCTGATTACGCAGATAAACGCAGATTGTGTGTTTAAATCAGCGAAAATCCGCGCAAATAAATTAATTCACAAACGTTCAGATTTTTAAATGCGTAAATTAAATAACGAAGAGCTTACCCGACTTTCAGTCGAAGATTTTAAACAGGCTAACAAGATGCCGCTGGTAGTGGTTCTTGACAACGTAAGAAGTTGCAACAATGTGGGTTCGGTCTTCCGGACTTCTGATGCCCTGCTGGTGAGTAAGATCTGTTTATGCGGAATTACGGCAAAGCCCCCTGAAAAGGAGATCCATAAAACAGCATTGGGCGCCGAGAATACCGTTGAATGGAAATACTTTGAAACTACCGAAGAGGCCGTAAAGCTGCTTAAGGAAGAAGGTTATCGGATAATTGCCATTGAACAGGTGGAAGGGAGCATCGCTCTGAACGAATATAAACCGGAACCTGGAGAGAAACTCGCACTTGTCTTTGGAAACGAAGTAAAGGGGGTGCAGCAGGAGGTGGTCGATTTGTGTGATCAAACGATCGAGATCCCCCAATTCGGCACCAAGCATTCATTTAATATATCGGTCAGTGCAGGAATTGTGCTTTGGGACCTGTTCAACAAACTAATCCATACGGCCAGCTAGCATCGGGTGACTGGCTATTTCTTTGCTCCCTTTTAAACTCTCCGCATTGACTTTATACAATTTCATTCCCGGCGAATGGGTAGAGTTATTAAGTAGCCGTTTAAATTTCCCCATTGGAATTTAATAGCCATAGAAAATTATATTTCTGAAAACAAATTTCCCGTAAGGAATTAACTTATTCCAATTTCCCTACGGTTAATCATATTTTGGCATTACCCTTGACTGATGTTTTCCTGGCTGCTCTAAATCATTCATAATCTACTAAATAATAGTCTTAAAAAGTTTAAACACTTCATTTTTATGTTTAATTTTGGATGAACCTTATCGAATGATGGAATCATCCGATCGATTGCCGGGATTTTAATTCATAATTCGTTCTGTCGCCGCTAAGCGGCTTATGGTCTATTGTTTTATTCTCTTACCATATTTACGCCGTTGCACGGCTTTTATAAGGTTAAGGTGGGTAGCCCTGTTAGTTTGGTAAAATGGCCGATTTACAAATCTTTAGCCGCATAGCCTCGACAGTAAGACAAAAAATATACGTCATTATAATATTCCCCGTACTTAAAAGTGGAATAATGGACTTTTAATAAGGGAATATACCCGATGTACCTAATTCAAAAACAAAATATGAAAAAAATTCAATTATTAGTGCTGACTTTTTTATTTATTAATTTGATTGCATGGGGACAAACTACGCCTAAAAATACAGGAAAGGAGGCTGAAAACGGATGGAAACCTCTTAATGAAAATAGTTATTCAGTTCAGTATCCGGATAATTGGGATATGATCAATCAGGAAAGATGGGAATTAGTTTAATTCTACTTTCGAAACTTTCCTCTCCGCAAGATAAATTTAGAGACAATGTTAACTTGTCAATTCAAGACTTACAAGGGCAGAGCATTAACCTTGACAAGTATGTGGAAATTTCCGAGGGACAAATAAAAACGATGCTTACAAACGGAAATCTCATTGAGAGTAAGAGACTAAGTGAACACGGTTCTGATTTCCAAAAGGTTCTGTTTACGGGTGACCAGGGAGTCTACAAACTCAAGTTTGAACAATATTATTGGATAAAAAACGGAAAGGCTTATGTTCTCACCCTAACTTGTGAACTTGAACAATTTGAAAAATACAAGGTGACCGGGGAAAAGATACTGAATAGTTTTCGACTGAAATAAATAAACATGGTTATGAGCCTTTCGGTATAGAACTTTGCAAACCTTCTCACTTCAGATAAAAATTTGTTTATCATTCAAATGCGGGCACCAGAACTTTCACGATCTCACTGAGTCCATTCTCATCCCACGAATTAATCATTACCACAATCCCCGTATTGATTTTGGGCACAATACAGACAAAACTATAAAATGTACCCATGCTCCCCCGGTGTGAATAGTCGAACCGGTTGTTGAAGGTTTCATTCCACCACCCGAATGAATATTCAGGATAGGAAGTCAAAAGAAGTTTGTAGGTTTCCGATTTTAAATAATTGTCTTTCCCGTTTAGCCCTTCAATATGCAATCGCAGGAATTCCAGAAATCCCGCAGTGGTAATACTAAGACTTCCTGAGGGAGAGCACAACAGCGAATATTGGTTGAAATAATGATATTTCTTCAGAGCCGCAGGCAAAGGAATTAAATCCTTATCCATATCCAGGTGCCATTTCGCAGGATTAATATGTCCCACAGGCTGATAAGGATCATCACTGTCGGGCCACCCAACGTGAATATTCAGTTTTAAGTCGTTAGAAATCTCTGAAATCATTTGTTCCCAGGATTTTCCTGTCGCTTTTTCAAGCATCAAAGCTGCCGCGATGTAACCCGCATTGGAATAGCGGTCACCGGCGTGTTCAAAGATTGGAATGGGTTCGTATTTCAGGACCTGTTTTATGAAATAATACCTTTTTTCCTGCAGACTCAGATTTTCTTTTAAACTCTTTTCGTAATCTGCAATGGGATAGACTTCAGAATCCTCCTTAAAGGGGATAAGCCGGGCTTTATGACAAAGGAGTTGCTCAAGGGTGATGTCAAAATATGATGGATTACTACCTTCCTTCATATCGGGAAACAGATCAAAGAACCGGGTGTTCCAGGAAATACGTCCGGTCTCAACAATTTTCCCGGATAAAAAAGCCGTGAAGGATTTGGTATTTGACCCAATATGGAACAGATCGCCAATCTGCGCCTTCTCCTGGGTCTCAATGTTCCGGTATCCAATAACATTCTGGACGATTATGGAATCGTTTCTGACTACACCATAAGCAATTGCCGGAATATTGAATCTTATTCTCAGGCTGTCAAGTTGTTTTTCCAGCACCCTGTTTTTATAATCCTGTCCACAGGTTTGGGAAAATGGAATCAGGAAAAACATGATCAATAAAAATCCCGGGAATAATTTAGTGTTCATCCTGATTTTGTATTTATTGGTTGTTCAGATCCCTGAGTTGCACTTCAATAAACTCAGACAAGGAATACTCTTCTATGCAAACTGATCAAGCAAAGCGATTCGTTTTTGGATTGGAGGATGGGTGGAAAACAGATTGCTCAGGGAGAATTTCTTCTCTTCAGGTTGCGGATTCTCAATAAAAAGTTGTGCAATATCGCGCCGTTCAACCGCTTCGATGAGCGGATCCTGGCTGATTTTGCGCAAGGCGCTTGCCAGCGCATAAGGTTTACGCGTCATTTCTGCCGCTCCAGCATCGGCCATATATTCGCGGGACCGGGAGATCCCAAAGCGGAGCAGGATAGCGATCAGGTAGCAAACCGCCGAAATTGCCAGGGCAATCAGAATAACCACCCCACCATTTTTATTCTCATCCCGGCTTCTTGAGAAGGCACCAAACTGAAGGCTTCGTAAAGCCATTTGGGCAATGAACGCAAAAATGCCGACAAAGATGATCGAAACAATCATCAATCTGACGTCGCGGTTGAGGATATGCGAAAGCTCGTGAGCCATAACCCCTTCGAGTTCATCATCATTGAGTTTATCGATGATTCCTCTTGAAAGGGAAACCGAGAATGTGCTTTGGTTAATTCCACTGGCAAAGGCATTCAGCGAGTCGTCTTCGATAATGTAAATCTGCGGAACTTTCATCCCTTTTGAGATGCAAAGATTTTCAATCAGATTGTAAACACGCTTGTTTTCCATACGTGATAAAGGCTTTGAGCCTGTAGCGATATGGATCATCGAATTGTGAAAGAACCAGGCGATAATAAACCAGACAGCAGTGCCAATCAGGACAAAGGGTACGATGTTGACAAAAGTATCATTGATCATCTGCGGATCGGGTCTTTTGGATGTAAAATACAGGAAGGCATAAACCATCCCGAGCAAAACGAGCGGAAAAGCAAGAATCAGGAGAACACTGTTGAAGTTATTTCTCCTGATTTGTGTTTGAATGCCGACGTAGGTCATTAGTTAAAACTGATTTTAGGGGGTTCTTCCATTGTTGCCCGATCCTGTCCAAGATCGAACATCGTCTCACGATGGAATCCGAAGTTATTGGCAATCAGGTTGGATGGGAACGTTTCAATGCCTGTGTTATATTCGGTAGTTGCAGCATTGAAGTACCTGCGGACCGCGGCCAGCTTGTTCTCAATGTCGCTTAATTCTTCCTGAAGTTGCAGAAAATTCTGGTTTGCTTTCAGATTCGGGTAAGCCTCAACAGATACTTTTAACCCTTGCAAAGCAGAGGAAAGCTGAGTTTCTGTTTTGATCTTCTCATCGATGGTAGTGGCACTCATTGCTGCAGTTCTTGCTTCAGTCACTCTCATTAACAACTCTTTTTCATGGGTGGCATACCCTTTTACGGTCTCAACAAGCTGAGGAATAAGATCATGCCGTTGCCTGAGTTGAACATCAATATCTGCAAAGGCATTTTGCCGCGTATTACGCAGTCGAACCAGGCTGTTGTAAATGCCAATCAGCCAAAAAACAATCACGACGACAACAATCAGAATAATAATCAAAGGCATAACGAGTAATTTTAGGTGATTAATAGAACAAATTTACGATTATGTGGAAACAATTCCTTGATTGGAGGATTATTTTTAACAATGGTTAATGTTTCGGATAGAAAGATTGCTTATCGCTTCTTGCAACTGGCAGCTGGCTGAATTTACTTCTCCGGAAAGTTTATTATCTTTCGCGGAGTTATTCTATGCAATATCTTCTGGTTTGAGTATTGCCAGCAGCCGGCCGCCAAAAGCGCAATGCTCTAGATTCTATTGAATCACTATTTTATGGAGAGCAATAAATTATTGCAAATAGAATCTGATCTTATTCGGGAAAGTTTTATTTTTACCAATTAAATGACTTTTCAGAATTAAACAATTAATATTAAAAAATCAGTTAAAATGATTAACCGACTTATTGGGGAGATGCCCAAAATTGGCATCCGTCCTGTTATTGACGGCCGCCTTCAGGGGGTCAGGGAATCTCTCGAGATTCAGACGATGAATATGGCAAAGGCAGCAGCTCAGCTTATTACAGAGAACCTGCGTTTCCCGAACGGGCAAAAAGTAGAATGCGTAATTGCTGACCGTACCATTGGCGGTGTTGCTGAAGCTGCCATGTGTGCCGATAAGTTCTCACGTGCGGGTGTTGGAGTTTCTCTGACTGTCACCCCATGCTGGTGTTACGGGACTGAAGTAATGGATACTGATCCGTTGATTCCAAAGGCAGTTTGGGGTTTTAACGGAACTGAGCGCCCGGGGGCTGTTTACCTGGCTGCCGCCCTGGCAGGATATGCCCAGAAGGGATTGCCTGCATTTAGTATTTACGGACATGATGTGCAGGATTCCAGGGATACTTCCATGCCCGAAGATGTAAAAGCGAAAATATTGCAGTTTGCCAAGGCTGGTCTTGCAGTGGCTCAGATGCGGAATAAGTCATATCTCTCTATTGGCGGAATGTCGATGGGGATTGCCGGCTCGTATGTCGATCAGGAATTCTTCCTCGATTATCTGGGAATGCGCACCGAAGTGGTCGACATGTCTGAAATCTCGCGCCGTGCCGAACGGGGAATTTATGATCATGCAGAATTTGAAAAAGCCCTGGCATGGGTGAAGAAGAACTGCATCGAGGGGGAAGATCCCAATAAATCCGATAAGCAATTATCTGCCAAACGCAAAACCTGGGAATGGGAGATGGTGGTCAAAATGACGCTGATCGCCCGTGATCTGATGATTGGAAATCCTCGTCTGACGGAAGCAGGTTTTGGGGAAGAAGCTCTGGGACATAACGCTATCGCAGGGGGATTCCAGGGACAACGGCAGTGGACCGATCATTTGCCCAATGGAGACTTTATGGAAGCCATCCTTAACTCTTCGTTTGATTGGAACGGCATCCGTGAGGCTTTTGTGATGGCTACCGAAAACGACTCATTAAACGGTGTGGCCATGTTGTTTGGCCACTTGCTCACCAATACTGCACAGATATTCTCCGATGTGCGCACTTACTGGAGTCCCGAAGCTGTAGAACGGGTGACGGGCAAGAAACTGACCGGTAAAGCCGAATATGGAATTATTCACCTGATCAACTCCGGTTCTACAACCCTTGATGCTACCGCTAAACAGCAGAAGGAGGGGCAACCTGCTATGAAACCTTTCTGGGAGATCTCTGAGGCTGAAGCCCAGGCTTGTCTGGATGCTACTGACTGGCCGGCTGCTGATCTGGGCTATTTCCGTGGAGGTGGGTATTCATCCCATTTTAAAACAGATGGTGAGATGCCTGTGACCATGTCAAGGGTGAACCTGATCAAAGGTATTGGTCCGGTGCTTCAGATTGCCGAGGGGTGGACGATTCAGTTGCCACAAGATGTTCACGCCACACTCGATGCCCGCACAAACCCAACTTGGCCAACCACCTGGTTTGCTCCACGTCTGACCGGGAAAGGCGCATTTGCCGATGTATATAATGTGATGGCCAATTGGGGTGCCAACCATGGAGCAATCAGCTACGGCCATATCGGTGCCGATCTGATCTCACTGGCTGCAATGCTTCGGATCCCCGTTTGCATGCATAACGTTGAGGATGAGAAAATCTTCCGTCCGGCAGTATGGAATGCATTTGGAATGGATAAAGAGGGTTCCGACTACCGCGCATGCGATACCTATGGACCGGTTTACGGCAAAACGAGATAGGGTTTTATGTGATTAGGCTTTAGACTTTTAGGAATATTTCAAATCTAATAGTCTAAAGCCTATCTCCCTAACCTGGTTTTATAGAAAAGACTCCCTCATCCTTAAAAAAAATTAACGCTTTAAAATTACCCACAACATGGCAGCCCTACCTATCATTGGAATTATTATTGTCATCCTATTATCCGGATTACGGATTGCCCAGGAATACGAGCGCTCAGTCATCTTCAGGCTTGGGCGGTTTCAATCGATTAAAGGACCGGGACTGTACTGGATCATCCCCCTGATCGAAATGCAGCAGCGGGTCGACATCCGCACAAAAACGGTGGATCTTGAACAGCAGGAAACAATTACCAAGGATAGTGTGACCATTAAAGTGAATGCCGTACTGTGGTTTAAAATAGTAAATCCGGAAGGGGCAATTATCCGGGTAGCAGACTATAATAAAGCGGTTTATCAATTTTCGGTAACCGCGCTGCGAAATATTATCGGGCAGCACACGCTTGATGAAGTTCTCAGGGAAAGGGAACAAATCAACGATACGCTTCAGAAAATTGTCGATTCGACTACCGAACCATGGGGGATTAAAATTGAGATGGTCGAGATGAAAGATGTGGAGATTCCTGAAGCGATGCAGCGGGCGATGGCCCGGGAAGCGGAAGCGATCAGAGAGAAAAGAGCCCGGATTGTTAAGGCAGAAGCTGAACTGGAAGCTTCCATAAAATTGACACAAGGGGCCAAGGAGATGGAAGGAAGTCCGATCGCCCTGGAGTTGCGCCGGATGCAGATGCTTTCCGAAATTGGAATCGACAACAATACTACAACAGTAATTCTGATGCCTTCCGAATTTACAAATGCAGCAAAAAGCTTTACTGAGATGGTAAGTAAGAAGAAGCTGAGTGATTAAAGATTTGTAGCGACAAGGCAGGCCTTGTGGCTACAATTGCCCCGGCATAAGTTTTAACGATAAACCCTGTCGGAATTTAAATATCTTCTGGCAAAGGTTATTTAGTATTTGAAACCTTCAGAATTACATTATAATATGGTAATTTTAGCAAACCTAATTTAAAAATGCAGATTCATGGTCAATAAGGAGGCTGCATGCCGAAAAATATCAGACCTGGTCAAACGCTTTCAAGAACAATTTGATTCTTATCAAAATCACAATTATAACGAAACCCTTACCCGGAGAGACTTTATAGATCCGTTTTTCAAAGCATTAGGTTGGGATGTAGATAATGAGGAGGGCTATGCCGAAGCCTACAGAGAAGTTATTCATGAAGACAAAGTGAAGGTTGGCAATGCTACGAAAGCGCCTGACTACTCATTTAAGTTATCAGGGGGAAAACGACTCTTTTTTGTTGAAGCAAAAAAGCCAGGGGTTAAAATAAAGGACGATGTTTTACCATCTTATCAGGTGCGAAGATACGGTTGGAGTGCAAAACTACAGATAAGTATTGTCACAAACTTTGAAGAATTTGCAATATATGACTGCACAAAAAAGCCGAATCTCACCGATAAAGCATCAGTTGCAAGAATCAAGTACCTGAATTTTCAAAACTATCTGAAAGAGTTTGATTTTATTTGGGATACTCTAAGCAAGGAAAGTGTTCTTAAAGGAAGTTTCGATAAATATTTACTTGGCAATGCCAACAAAAAGGGGACCGCTACCGTAGATAAGGAATTTCTAATATCTCTGGATAGTTGGAGAACCTATTTGGCGACTTCGATCAGTTGGAACAACAAAAATCTCGACGAAGACGAAATTAATTTTGTGGTTCAGCAGACCCTGGACCGTATTATTTTTCTGCGCATTGCTGAGGACAGAGGAATTGAACCTTATGGTAATCTCAATAGTATTTTATCTCAGGGTAACTATTATTTAAATCTTTATGCCATTTTTGGTGAGGCCGATGCCAAATATAACTCAGGTCTATTCGATTTTAATAAAGATAAAATCAGCAGGGATATAACAATTGATAATAAGGTCCTTAAATCCATTATTAAAGAGTTGTACTATCCTGGTCCATACGCCTTCGATGCCATGCCGGTTGAAATCCTGGGTACTGCTTATGAACAATTCTTGGGTAAAGTTATCCGGATTACTCCCGGACACCATGCGAAAATTGAAGAGAAACCGGAAGTCCGCAAGGCTGGTGGAGTATATTATACCCCGCAATATATCGTTGAGTACATTGTGAAAAACACTGTGGGCAAGCTGATTGAAGACAAAACTCCCAAGGAGATCAGCGATATAAAAATAGTCGACCCGGCATGTGGCAGCGGAAGCTTTTTGATTGGCGCTTACCAGTATTTGCTTGATTGGCATAAGAACTACTACTCCAATGATGGTAAGATTAAGGGGAGTATTCCTGCAAGAAGAAGGGGAGTCAAAGGTGAGGTTTTAACACCTGAAGGCAACCTGACTACTTCAGAGAAAAAGAGGATTCTGCTTAACAATATTTACGGAGTCGATATCGACGTAAATGCCGTTGAGGTGACCAAACTAAGCTTGCTCCTTAAATGTATGGAAGGGGAGACAGATGCTTCAATTGCGCATCAGCTTTCCATATTTCACGAAAGGGTTTTGCCAACGCTTGACAATAATATTAAAGATGGTAACAGCCTGGTGGACACCGATTTTTATGCCACACAACTTGACTTTGGCGAAGAAAAGAAAATTAAACCATTTAATTGGCTGAAATCTTTTCCCGAAGTTTTTAGCCGAAAAACTGAAATTTCTGAAGATGATCTGAAGACAATTGCGCAAAAGGCCAAACAACATGCCTCGAAAGCATTGCAATATGTCACCGAGCTGGAAGAAAAGCTAAATACAGCCCATGAACCAACTATCAAATCGTATACGAAGGGAGGTTTTGATGTTGTGATAGGAAATCCACCTTATCTGGGTGGAAGGGAATGGAAAGAAGAAAATGGAAATGTTTATGATTTTTTCATTAGTAAGTACAAAGTTGCAGAATATCAGTTCGATATTTACTCCTTGTTTTGGGAGGCAGGAATAAACCTTTTAAGAGAAAATGGATTAATTGGATACATTACGCCAAATACCTGGCTTAATAATCAAAGTAATAAAAAGTTAAGAAATTACATTTTACAAAATACATCCGTAAAGAAGATTGTTGACTATTCAAAAATAAAGGTGTTTGAACAAGCTACCGTTTTGCCGATAATCACAATCCTTCAAAACAAAATCGAAAAGGGAAATGTTACCGAGATTTTTGAGCCTGTTGAAAATAGGTTTGTTCGGACACAAACCATAAATCAGGAGATTTGGAATGATGGAGAGTTGAATATTTTCAATATCAATCTTAGTCAAGGTGATTTACTCCTTAGAGAGAAAATTGAGAAAAGAACACTCCCTCTTGAAAGGTTTGCGATTATCAAATTTGGTATCAAGATTTATGAAACCGGAAAAGGGAAGCCACCTCAAAAGGCAAACTTTCCAAAATCCAAGGTTTATGAATCCAATTGTAAAATTGATGCCACTTATCGACCATATCTTGAAGGGAAAGATATTATTCCATATTCAATTAATTATCACGACAGATGGTTGAAGTATGGTGAAAACCTTGCTGCGCCAAGAAATCCAATTTTATTTGAGGGAGAAAGAATTCTTGTGCGAAGAATAGTTGGTAAAACTTTAATTTCTGCTTATACAAACGGTGATTTTGTAACCAGTCAACTCTTACAAATTGTTAAGCCTTTTGATCAATCAATTTCTAAATTTTTGCTCGGAATTATTAATTCCAGGCTAATGGCCTATTATTTTAAAAAGAAATTTAACCGTCAGGATAAAATATTTCCCGAAATTAGGATTTATGAGCTTGCCTCTTTGCCTATAAAGCAAGTTGATTCAACAATCAAGCAAGTCCAAATTGAAATTGAAAAATTTGTCGACCAGCTTCTAAAACTCAATGAAGAAAAAAAAGATGTAATGCTGCCGTCAAGAGTTTCACAAATTGAAGGTAAGATTGAATATTGCGAAGATAAAATTAATGACCTTGTTTATCAGCTTTACGAACTAACTGAGGATGAAATAAACATTGTGATAGGGAATGAAATTTAATATTTCCATTTACTGCCATTTATCCTGGGTATCCAACGGGGGACACTCTTTTTATATTCGCGGTATTGGTCGCCAAATTTCTTCTCCAGATTTGGCTCTTCGAAGATGAAGAACCAGATATTGTTTACGATAAAGAAAATGACAAGCCATTTGAATATTGGTGCAGATAAAATGGCTGTTGATTCCCCGATCAGGACCGTTAAAACTCCCAGTATCATTGGATTCCTGACAAATCCGTATATTCCGCTTGTTACCAGCTTCTTAGTCGGGCTCCATGGGGCAAGGGTCCCATCTCCCTTTCGGGTCAGCGTTGTTACGGTTTTAGCAATCAGCGTCAAACCGGCTGCCATGATCAGTAACCCGATTAAAAATGCCGCCGGATTTTTGACCGTGATTTCCGGTTCAATGGATAACGGGACTATTATCAATACGGTGATCGGAAGGATAAATGAAAATCCCTGTCTTAATAACTTTGACATCTGTTGAGATTTATATGTCAGAAAATCAATCTGTGCCTAATGATCACATGAATTGCAATGGAATCTGGCTGCTGGCAGCTGGCTAGAATATCTTTCCTTTATTGTCTTTTAGTTCCTGATTTTGTTCGGAAGAATTGATTTTTTCGCAATAATAATTCCGGCCAATTGCCGGGCGCCAAATGCCAGCTGCATCAAATGCCGTTTAAAACGTTACCCCTTCAGAGGCTGACAGGGCACTTGATTAAAATGACATGGGAACCTCCATCAATAAGACCTCCGCTTCGGTATCCGCGCCGATCCTCAACTGATCAACATTCCAGATTCCAAATCCATCGCGGGCTGCAAGGGGCTGATCGTTAACAGTTACCTCGCCACTTAAGATGAAAGCATAAACACCATTCCCATTTCCCCTGACTGAATATTCAGCCTTCTCACCCTTATCGAATCTCCCCAGGTGAAACCATGCATTCTGATGAATCCACACACCTGCATCATCTTGATTAGGGGAAAGGATTTGTTGCAGTTTATTATGCCGATCGTCCAGATTTAAGGTAATTTGGTCGTATCTGGGCGTTACGTTTTTCTTATTTGGGAATACCCAGATCTGTAAGAATTTCACACGCTGATCCTTATTCTTGTTGTATTCACTGTGGAAAATTCCGGTACCTGCACTCATTACCTGAATATCCCCATGGCGTATTACAGAAACATTCCCCATACTGTCCTTGTGTTCCAGATCCCCTTCTAAAGGGATGGAAATGATTTCCATATTATCATGAGGATGGGTTCCAAAACCCATTCCGGCCTCAACGGTATCGTCATTCAATACACGAAGTGCGCCAAAGTGCATTCTGTCAGGATTGTGATAGTTTGCAAAACTAAAAGTATGCTCACTGTTAAGCCATCCATGGTTGGCATGTCCACGGGTATTGGCTTTATGAAGAATTGTATTTGTCATTATAATGGAATTTTTAAATTATCTCAAAATTAGGTTTTAAATCAGGGAATGGCAAATGATTAAAATCTTTTATGCACCTTTGAATTAATTTGTTGGGCAGCTAACTTTATTAGAGAATCCAATCGCTGATTCTGGTTGCAAAAACGATCTGGAATGATTCTAAATAAAAGTTATCTCTCTAAAATCATTGTTAAATATATTTACTTTGGATCGTATTTTGGAATTACTTATTAATTTTTATAAATTCTTAGAGATGAAAAATTCACTGAAAGTAAAGATCTATAATGACTTACCTATTTTTTATGCCGGGACTGGGAAGTGCTTCAGCTCCAAGTATTGTATAAGGCTTCTGCTCGTCATAGTAATACTGGGATTGAATTTTGAAGTAAGCAAGGCCTTGCCAAGTTATGCCAGACAAACCGGTATGTCATGTTCAGCATGCCATTTTTCATTCCCTGAACTTAATTCATTCGGCCGGCAGTTTAAGATGAACGGTTATGTCCTGACCGGAATGAAAACCATAGATGCTGCTGATGCAACCACTGACAGCACTTCGGTAACGAGACTTAAACTGCTTACAACCTTACCTTTATCTGCGATGCTTCAGTCATCGTTTACCCATGTTTCAAAAGATGTTCCAGGCGTTCAAAATAGTTCAGTCGCCTTTCCTCAGCAACTTAGCGTTTTTTACGCAGGACAGGTTTCACCACATATCGGTACCTTTATCCAGATGACGTATGACGGGCACAGCTTTGGTATGGACAATGCCGATATTCGTTACACCAATCAGGCCCGTATATTTAAAAAGAGTCTGACCTATGGCTTGACATTGAATAATAACCCTGCGGTTCAGGATGTTTGGAACACTTCACCTGCCTGGAGATTTCCGTCTGCAAGTTCGGATGCCGCAGTTACTCCTTCCAAATCGACTATTATGGAAAATCTCGGTACACAGGTTGCCGGATTAGGAGCTTACGCATTGTTCAATAACCTGCTCTTTGCAGAATTGACCATGTACAGATCTGCCCAGCAGGGAGCCGTTTCAAATCCTGCCGATGCCACCAGCACCATGGCAGTTAAGGGTGCTGCACCATACTGGCGTGTTGCACTCCAGCATCAATGGGGTCTGAATTATGTGGAGCTCGGCACATTTGGTATTGCTCCGGAATTCTACCAGCAAGGGATTGACGGAATTATGGATAAGATAACGGATATTGGATATGATTTTCAATTTGAAAGAAGATTACCTTTTGGAGCATTAACGTTACATTCCTCTCTGATTAATGAGAAAGAAAGTAGGGATATTACCTCCACAATCAGTCGAAAAATCGATTTTAATTCCTTTAAAGTTGACGGTAACCTATATTTGAAAAATGGTCTTGGAGCTACATTTGGTTATTTTTATACGAACGGATCTGTTGATTCGCATGTAACCAGTTGGTCAAATAAACCTGACAGTAACGGATTTATTGGTCAGCTGGAATACCTGCCATGGTATAATACTAAATTTGCCTTGCAATATGTGGCCTACAGTAAATTCGACGGCACAATTTTCAATTATGACGGAAACGGGCGCAGTGCAGCCAATAATAATACCCTATACCTTGTGGTATGGCTTAATTTTTAATTATTAATTTCATTATACAGATTATGAGAAAGTTTTTTTCGTTTTTAGTGTTAATTGTCGCAATCACGTTATTTCCGGGAACCAGTGGTCTAAAAGCGGCATCAGCTCAACAGGATAAAAGTCACGGAATTGGTCCGGTCAAAAAAGTGGAAATTGGTCCTTTGAATAAGAAATGGGTTGATGAAGGTAAGGGTCTCTATAACATTACCTGTGTTGCTTGTCATGATCTTGATCAGAAGAAACTGGGTCCAGCCCTCAAGAATGTAACTAAAGAGCGCTCACCAGAGTTTATTATGAATCTTCTTTTAAATACTGCACAGATGCAAAAGGATGATCCAACGATCAAAGCTTTGCTGAAGGAATACAATAATTTGCCTATGCCCGATCCGGGACTCAATCAGGCCAAGGCCAGATCCGTACTTGAATACCTAAGATCATTGGCTAAATAACTTACATTCAGTATTCTGATATTTTGAATTCCACTGTTGAGGTAATCCTGGTTACCTTAGCAGTGGAATTTTTTGTTGGGAGGAATAATTTTGAAATATATGACTAAGCCGGCAGCTAAACGTAATTTTACAAAAACCTAATTGCCATTTTATTGACCCTGGTATTCACTCATTTTGGGAATTGCATTCCTCATAGGTATTGATTTTGTCAAAAAGAATTCACAAATTAGCACCTCTTTAGGATCTGTTATTCCCTGAATATTTTACTACCCCGATAACTCCAATTACATTTATAAATTTCATTATGGCACGTTTAATCCTGATTCCTTCCTGCTTGGTTTTGATCCTGCTTTTAAGCTCTGGTACTCGCGTTATGCGCAATATTGGTCCTCTCGCGTTTTCAACCGATATCGGGAATCCCAAAATTAAAGGGTCTACCCAATTTGATAAGGCAAAGCAGATTTATACCCTCTCCGCAGGAGGGCTAAATATGTGGGCAAACAGGGATGAGTTTCATTTTGCTTCGGTGAAAATGGAGGGTGATTTTATCCTGACTGCATTTTGTCATTTTATTGGGAAGGGAGTCAATCCTCACCGGAAAATGGGATTGATGATCCGCGAAAATTCCGAACCCGGATCTCGCTATGCCGACGCTGCAGTC
>Ga0364866_10477_pt1 | contig 24790 bp, 22 predicted proteins | sample ExccelAu500001D3_3_FD_206913 | JGI IMG/M metagenome (GOLD analysis project Ga0364866, IMG submission 206913) | Enriched cells from Trout Bog Lake Hypolimnion, Wisconsin, USA - BchlTB.Aug13.5000.01.D3 | ecosystem: Environmental > Aquatic > Freshwater > Lake > Hypolimnion/Profundal zone | place... | reverse complement strand
TTCGGTCGCGCAGGCCGCAGTCGTTGGCCAGGGCCAGAAGCAACTTGAGGGTCTCGTCGGTGACGCGGTTCTTGGAGAAGTCGAGGAAGATGCCGTCCGCCTCGGCGTTGAAGCGCGTGCCGCGGCCGGGGTCTGCGGCGAAGAGGTCGCGCAGATGGGTTGTACTGATCGTCTGAAAGTGGCTTTGCAGCGCCTTCCATGCGGGGCGCTGGTTGAGCGGAAGGCGGGGCGAATCTTGAGGGCTCATAGGCGTCAATTTTCTCACAGGGATGAAATTGTGACCCGAAAGAGAGATGGCGTGCGGACGTGGGCAACTATTGATGCCCCACTCGCCTGACCGGTTCGATGCGATACAACGCCGACAGGCTCGATGCGGCAGTGAGTCCTGAGAGGGGCCTGTGCACCCTGCGTGGGCACAATCTTGCAGTGGACGCTGTGTGCGTTTATCGTAGTATAGGTTCGGCTATCGCACCAAACGGACTGAGAATGAACAAAATCGAAGAAGAGGGAACCCCCGATGAGTAGTGTGACGCGCCGCATGGATGCCTCCCCGGCGTCCGTTACAGCAACCGGTGGAGCAACGCAAAAGCAGCCCGTAGCGAGACGAGCATCCGGGCCCAGGGCGACGGGTACGGTAAACGGCGCACAGGCTCCGATGGCCAGGAGCACACCAGATTCGGCCATCGACGAATATGCTGGCGATCCCAATTTCATGACGTCGTTGGCACGCGGCCTGCAGGTGATCCAGTCGTTCACTCCGCAGACTCCGCAGATGACTATCTCGCAGCTCTCGGTGAAGACGGGCATCTCCCGCGCCGCGGTACGCCGCTGCCTGTATACACTGAGCAAGCTCGGATTTGCGGGGATCGAAGAAGGGTCGCGATACGCGCTGCGTCCGCACATGCTGGCGCTGTCGAACAGCTACTCGACCACCAACTCACTGACGACCGCGGCCCAGCCGGTGCTCGAACGCATGTCCGCCGCGCTGCACGAGAGTTTTTCGGTGGCTACGCTGGACGGCGACGAGATCGTCTACATTGCGCGCTCCAACGTCTCGCGCGTGATGTCAGACGACCTGCAAATCGGCAGCCGCCTGCCTGCCTACTGCACCAGCATGGGTCGCGTTCTGTTAGCGTATCTTCCCGCCGAGCAGTTGGAGCAGTATATGGCGCGCTTGGTACTCACGCACTACACCGCGCGCACGGTGAGCAGTGTGGAGAAGCTCCGCCTCGCGTTGCGTAACGTGCGCCGCCACGGCTATGCGATTGTCGATCAGGAGTACGAGGTGGGTTTACGCTCGCTTGCCGTGCCCGTTTACTCGGCCAACGACCGCGTCATGGCCACCATCAACCTGAGCGGCAGCGCGCCACGCATGTCGCTGTACGATATGCACAGCCGTTTTCTGCCCCACCTGCGCAACGCCGCTACGGAGCTGGGCGCCTTTTTGCATTAGAGAAGCGTCTGGGCCTGCATAGCGTAATGTGCCTGTCATTCCCGTGGGACTGTACTTCCGCTTATAGCCGGATGCGTGCTTGCTACTGCTTCACGGCGGCGAATGTGCCATTCACACCCATGGGCGCAACTGTCATTGTGCCATTCATCTTTGTGCCTTTGGCGACGAGGGTTGCGTTCATGGAGAACGTAATGGGCTGACCCCCGTACTGGTCATCGAAGCTCCAGCCCAAGCCCTTCGGCGTTGCGGTGCCTGTCAGCGCACGCTGCGTTCTGCCTTCGCCCGCGCCGGAGCAGATCCCGGCCAGCTTATGATCTGTCTCAGTAAGCACGCAGGTCATCGTCACCGGCGTCCCCATAACAGTGCCATCGATCTTCCATGTGCCTGTTGCAACTATCGACGCCGCCGCTGCACCTGCTGTTTCTGCCACTACCGTTCCGGCAGGCGCTGCTTCCGCGGCGGTAGTTGCCGCCTGATAATTGGTTGCAACGTTGTTTCCGGTTGACAGGCCAGCCCGAACATCGTCTGCCCATATCTGCGCCGCCGTTGCGTCCGTCTGAGACGCCGCTGCGTCAGCCTGAACCGCCGAAGCGGCGTGTTCCAGCTCTTTGACCGCCGTAAGAGTGCCGCCAAGGTTCATTTGTTCTGCGTTCATGCCATCGCCCATTGGCGCCACTTCCATGTCTCCGTCCATTTGGGTGCCGTCCTCGTTGAGCGTGCCGTTAACGATGAGGGTGAGCGAATTGCCGCCAAAGGCAGCCTGAAAGTAGAACTGTACCTTCTGGGCCTTTATCGTACCTGCAATCTTGTGCGCGATGTAACCATCCTGAGCGCCCGAACATACGCCGCTCAAATTGTGTTTGGTCTCGGTCAGCGCGCACATCATTCTTACCTGCTGTCCCGCGATGCTGCCATCCGTCTTCCACAGGCCGGTGAGGGAAGTCGTATCTGACGCAGGTGCGGCAGAGATCAATCCGGGTGTCAGCAACAGCAGTATCATGCAGGCAAATTGTTTCATTACACTCTCCATTCGGAGTTAGAGCAGCCCCGTCCTTCTATGTTGTCTGCAGCCGATAAGGATACTCGCACTTGCACGTCCATGTCCGTGCGCGATGGGATTCGCGGCCAGAATGGGTATTCAAGCATGGGCGCAGACTGGCTTGCCGATTTATTCCGTTGCGGAAACGATGCGCGCTTTGGCCCCCGCGCTGTTACCGAGCGCCGGATCAAGCACCTTATCCAGCCCAGGCACCTTGATGCGCTGGGCCAGGGGCGTGGCACCACCGACCCTGGGGGCGGTGCCCATCAGTGCGATGTACGCCAATGCCGCCACGCCGAAGCCGACGAACCACGCATAGTCGTAGAGAAATCGCAGGTCTGAAATCAGGAGTCCGATCAGCGCGGAAAATACTCCAGCGGCAAGAGCGATCAGCGCTCGCAGATTGACTCCCTTGTAATACTCATACGGTCCTTCGCGGTGGTAGAGCGATTCGGTATCCAGGCGCGTGCCGCGGATAAAGAAGTAGTCGGCGATCATAATTCCCGCGACTGGGCCCAGCAAGCCGGAGTAGCTGACCAGCCATTGAATGTAGTCGGTGTGGCTCGCCATTAATCTCCAGGGCATCACCGCAACGCCAATTAAGCCTGTGATGAGGCCGCCGGTGCGGAAGCTGATGTGCTTGGGAGCGAGGTGGGAGAAGTCGTTCGATGGACTGACAACATTGGCTCCAATGTTGACGTTAAGCGTCGCAATCAGAATGCTGATGAGCGCGAGGAAGGCGACCAGTGGCTGATGGAATAGCCCGAGCAGAGTGATCGGATTCCAGATTGGATGGCCGAAGACGACGGTGGAGGCCGAGGTACATGCGATGCCAATGAAGGTGTACATGGTCATCGCAACGGGTAGCCCAAAGGCTTGACCGAAGATCTGCGACTCCTGCGACTTGGCGTAGCGGGTGAAGTCCGGGATGTTAAGCGAGAGTGTGGCCCAGTAGCCAACCATGCCGGTGAGCGAGAGGAAGAAGAAGTGCCAAAAGCTGGAATCAGTGTGGAACTGGCTGGGCGCACTGAGCATGGGGCCAAAGCCGCCGGCCTTCTGAGTCATAAAGCCGAGCAACACCAGCGACATAACGAATAGAAACGGCGCGGAAAAGCTTTGCAGGAATCGGATGGACTCCACCCCGCGCCAGACCACGGCCATATTGAGCAGCCAGAATCCGATAAAGCAGGCCCACAGAACGAACGGCATCGTTGCCGTCACTGGCCATATTACATTCAGCATCGCCGCAATCGACTGACCGCCAATCCAGGTCTGGATGCCGAACCAGCCGCAGGCCACGAAAGCGCGCAGCAGCGCGGGGACATTCGCTCCGCGCACGCCAAAGGAAGAGCGCACAAAGACGGGGAAGGGAATGCCGTACTTGGTGCCCGCATGAGCATTCAGAAGCATGGGAATAAGGACGATGAGATTGCCAAGCAGGACGGTGGCAATGGCCTGCTTCCAGTTCATGCCGCCGGCGATGAGGCTGGAGGCAAGCATGTAGGTGGTGACCTCCATGGACATGGAGAACCAGAGGGCGATGTAGTTGTAGGTGCTCCAGGTGCGCTGCTCGGGCGTGGTCGGTGCAAGGTCCGCGTTGTAGAGCTGCGGGTCTGCGCGTAGGCCATAGGCATCGGTCAGGCTGGTTGGCCCCTCGACGTAAAGACTCATTGCGCGGCAACCTCACGATGCAGATAGCGTCCGCGTCCCACGGTGCCGATGAAGCGTCCGTGATCAACCACCAGCTCCCCGCGCGAGTAAACCTGGCGCGCGTTTCCCATAACCTCAAAGCCTTCGAAGATGGAGTAGTCGGTGTGCATATTCTGGGTAGCTGCCGTAATCGTATACTTTGCCGCGGGGTCCCACAGCAGAAGATCGGCGTCTGAACCAGCGGCCACAATGCCCTTCGTGGGAAACATACCGAAGATCTTTGCCGGCGCTTCGGCGGTCAGCTCGACAAACCGCTGCAGCGAGATGCGGCCTGCATTGACGCCATGGTGATAAGTAAGTTGCATGCGGTTCTCGATGCCAGGGCCGCCATTGGGGATTTTAGTAAAGTTTTCCAGGCCGAGCGTCTTCTGATCGGCGAAGCGGAAGGGGCAGTGGTCGGTGGAGACCACCTGCAATACGTCGTCGCGCAAGGCCTGCCATAGCGGAGCCTGATTTTTCTTCTCGCGCAGCGGAGGCGTGAAGACGTACTTGGCGTCCTCGAATCCAGGTTTGCCCATGCTGTCTTCCAGCGAGAGGACAAGATACTGCGTACAGGTTTCGCCCATGATGGGCAAACCGCGTGCGCGCGCGGCGGCAACCTCCCGCATGGACTCCTCGCAGGAGACGTGGACGATATAGACGCTTGCCCCGCCCGCAATTTCGCTGAGCGCAACCACGCGATGCACGGCCTCTGCCTCGGCAATTACCGGCCGGGTGAGCGCGTGATAGAGCGGGCCAGTGTTGCCTGCGGCCAGCGCCTGCTGCACCACCACGTCGATGACTGTGCCATTTTCCGCGTGGACGCAGACCAGCGCGCCTAACTTGGCGGTTCGCTGCATCAACTTGAAGATGGTGGCATCGTTCACCATCAGGACATTGGGATAGGCCATGAAGATCTTGAAGCTGGAGATTCCCTCGGCGACCATGGCGTCCACATCATCCAGCCAGATGTCGTTGGGGCCGAGGTCGGTGACGGCCATGTGCAGGGCGTAGTCGATGCAGGCCTTGCCCTCGGACTTGGCGCGCCAGATTTTGAAGGCCTCCATCATGGGATGGCCCATGGACTGGAGGGCGAAGTCGATGATGGTAGTGGTGCCGCCAATCGCCGCTGCGCGCGTTCCCCATTCGTAGTCGTCCGCGCTGACCGTGCCGCCGAAGGGCATGTCGAGATGAGTGTGCACATCGATGCCACCGGGTAGCACGAGTAGGCCAGTCGCATCGACGACTGTGTGGCCAACCGCGTCGATTGCGGGCGCGACCTGCGCGATTTTTTCTCCCTCGATGAGGACGTCGGCGATGGTGGAGGTGGTGGAGCTAACTACGGTGCCGCCCTTGATCAACGTTCCCATAAGAACTCCTCGATCCTGCTCATATTATGCAGAGCAACGTCGCACCCATCGTGCCATGCAATCATTTTGACACTTATGGAGGAGCGCATTCCGAGCCTTCGCTGCGTTCCGCCCATGTTTGCGGCGGAAGGCCGGTGGGGCGCTCGACCATGGTGATGCAATCGTCGACGGGGCAGACCAGCGAGCAGAGGTTGCAGCCGACGCACTCCGTCTCGTCGACCCGCGGGATGCGTTCCAGCGATGTTGCGTACGGCCCGATGTGCTGCCGCGGCGGATCGAGCTTCGGGATTGGCGTGGTCACAATTCGTTCGCGGCCCATTTCGCGTGGCTTGGCATGGACTTCGACATGCCCGTTTATAGGTCCCTTTGCTCCGCCCGGCCCGCTAACGCGATCTACATGGATGCACTGATGCGCGCCATCCCAGCATGCAATGTGGCAGAGCTGGCAGCCGATGCAGAGCGCTTCGTCAATCTGCGCGACGATTTTGTAGTTCAGGTTCAGATGCTTCCATTCGGTCACTTTGGCGAGGCTCTTGCCGCGGAGATCGCTGATGGTTGCGAATCCATTGGCGTCCATCCAGTTGGAGAGGCCATCGATCATCTCCTGGACGATGCGGTAGCCGTAATGCATGACGGCGGTGCACACTTGCACCGAGGTGCAGCCGAGCAGCAGGAACTCCGCCGCATCCTGCCAGTTGCCGATGCCGCCAATACCGGAGAGGGGAATGGACGGACCGTCGACATCGTCTGCCATCACCTGCTGCACCATGTTGAGCGCGATGGGCTTGACCGCTGGGCCGCAGTATCCGCCGTGGGAGCTTTTGCCGTCCACATTGGGACGCGGCGCGAAGGTGGAGAGATCGATGCCGGTAATGGAGTTAATGGTGTTGATGGCGCTGAGGCCATCTGCCCCGGCACGCCGGGCCGCGCGCGCGATGACGCGGATGTCTGTGACGTTGGGCGTTAGCTTCACCAGCACAGGGGTGCGCGCCACTTCTTTCACCCACTCCGTGATGCGCTGCGTGTACTCAGGAACCTGGCCGACAGCCGCACCCATGCCGCGCTCGCTCATGCCATGGGGACAGCCGAAGTTGAGTTCCAGGCCGTCCGCGCCCGCATCTTCCGTGCGCTTCACGATCTGATGCCATGCTTCGCGCGTTGATTCGACCATGAGGGATGCGATGACCGCGTGCCTGGGATAGCGCCGCTTGACCTCGGTAATCTCGCGCAGATTCACCTCGATGGGACGGTCGGATATGAGCTCGACATTGTTGAGGCCCATCATGCGCTGCGCGTTCCAATCGATGGAGGAGTAGCGCGAACTGACGTTGGTAATGGGCTCGCCGATGGTCTTCCAGACGGCACCGCCCCAACCGGCATCGAAGGCGCGCATCACCTGCTCGCCGGTGTTGGTGGGCGGCGCGCTGGCCAGCCAGAAGGGGTTGGGAGAGTGGATGCCCGCGAAGTTGGTGGTGAGATCAGCCAAGAGGAACCTCCGGATGCGTGGGCGGCTGTGCGGTCAACCAGGCTGCAATGCCGTGCGCCGCGCGCTTGCCGTCGGCGACTGCATCGACCACTTCGCGCCCGCCGTTCACGCAATCTCCGCCGGCGAAGTACTTCGGATTCGCGGTCTGCCCGGTCGCTCGGTTAATAACCACGCGCCCGCGTTCCATGGTGATGCCACGTACCTGCGATAGCAGATCGAGTAGTGGCGATTGGCCGATGGCCGGAATCACAGTATCGCAATCAAGCGTAAATTCCGAGCCAGACTGCGGGGCCAGTTGGCCATTTGCATCTTGAGATACCGTAACGCAGGTCAGCGTGAGTGCATTATTTGTGGCTGCGATCGCCGTTGGCAATGTGGACCAGACGAACTCCACGCCCTCGCGCAGGGCGTGGTCGTACTCAAAGTCGAATGCGGAGATGTTTTCCCGCTGCCGGCGATACACAATCGTGACAGTATCCGCGCCAAGCCGTTTGGCGGCGCAGGCTGCATCGATTGCCGTATTGCCCGCGCCGACGACGACCACGCGTCGGCCTACGCTGAGTGGAGCACCGGACTTGTAAGCGGCGATAAATTTGAGCGCGTCGATAATTCTAGCCTCCGCGATAAGTCCCGCACCCTCGGTATCCGCGCCAGCGATATCGAGTCGATGCATCGCGCCCAGTCCCACCCCGAGGAAGATCGCATTGAACTCACGTTCGAGGCTTGCCAGCGAGATTGCGTCGATGTCGCGCGTCTCGAACTCCACGCCCAGTCCGCGCACCATCTCCACCTCTCGGAGGCTGTCTGCGGCGCGCAGTTTGTACTCCGCCACGCCGTAGGTATTCAGGCCGCCGGGCAGCGTGCGGCGGTCGATGACGCGCACCTGAAAGCCTTGCTGGCGCAATTCCGCTGCGCAGGACAGGCTGGCAGGACCCGCGCCGATGCAGGCAATGCGCTCGGGTCGCTCTGGACGCTGGCGCAGCGTGAGCCTTCCACCCGCATCGTAAAAGGATTCTGTGGCGAAGCGCTGCAGGCGACCAATCTCAATCGGCTTCTGGTGTTTTCCATGGAGCACGCACGCTCCCTCACAAAGTACCTGCACCGGACAGACGCGCGCGCAGCTTGCACCAAGAACATTGGCATCCAGGATGGTTGTGGCCGAACCGGCTACATTGCCCGTAGCAATCTTGCGGATGAAGCCGGGCACATCAATATGAGTGGGACAGGCTCCCATGCAGGGCGCGTCGAAGCAGTTAAGGCAGCGGTTGGCCTCCACCACCGCGGCCCGCGCATCCATCGCAGGATGCAGGTCGGGGAAGCGATGCGCAATCTCAGGGTTCTTCACAAGCTCCATTTATTCTCCCAACTTACATCTGTTTTTACGGCTTCACCACGTCCCCGTACAAATCTGGCCTGCGGTCGCGATAGAAGGGCCATGCGCGGCGGACCTCGGCGATCAGATCCAGATCGAGGTCGGCGGTGACGATTTCGTCTTGATCGCGCGATGCTTCCGCAATGATCTTGCCGCGTGGATTGCAGAAGTAACTCTGGCCGAAGAACTGCCCAAGGTTCCAGGGTGCTTCGGTTCCTACGCGATTGATGGCGGCAACAAAGTATCCGTTAGCCACTGCGAGCGCTGGCGGTTCGATCTTCCACAGAAAGTCGTTGGGCCCAGCGATGACGGCCGAGGGGTTGAAGATAATCTCAGCGCCATTCAATCCCATCACCCGCGCGCCCTCGGGAAAGTGACGATCGTAGCAGAGATAGATACCAATCTTGCAGAAGCCGAGGTCGAAGACAGGAAAGCCAAGATTGCCAGGGCGAAAATAATGGGACTTATATACATAATTCCCTTTTCTCTAAAATAGTTTGAAATAACTCTTGACAATAGTGCGGGAGTCAACTACCTTATCTTTAGTGGCAATCAACCACACAAGGAGCTTCAAATGACAGACACTCTCTATACGCAGCGCAGCCGCAAAGATGGCGACAACGGAGCTTGGACGATGGGCGTTGAGTCCTATAACCGCGTCGAAATCGTCCACAACATTATGGAGACGATTGAGCGTAAGCATGGTTGGGAGTCCGAGGAGGCTGAGGCTGATAGCCTCCAGCAACTCTTGCAGTACGGGCGTATCCACATCGACACAACTACCTACGACGTTCTCGACAGTTCTGAGCCTGTATAAGCTCCGCCGCGCCTCCCTTGAGGTAAGCGGTGCGTTCGGTTGATAACCGACAGGCCGGGCGCAAGACGGCCAAGGATTCCAGCCATGAGCAAATCCACTATCAGCACCTTTCAGCTTTTCGAGATGTTCCCCGATCAGGACACGGCGCGGGTTTACCTCGAATCGCGGCTCTGGCCCAAGGGCGCAACCTGCCCGACCTGCGCGGGGCAAGATCGCCTCACGATTCGGAAAAACGGCTTCTACCGCTGCAACAAGTGCCAGCTTGATTTCACGATCCGAACTGGCACGATTTTCGAGCGGTCGCATGTCCCATTGCACAAGTGGCTCTATGCCATGTATCTGGTCGTCACCTCTCGCAAGGGAATCAGTTCTATGCAGATGGCGAAGGAGATCGGCGTGACGCAAAAGACGGCATGGTTCATGCTCGGTCGCCTCCGTGAGGCTTGCCAGAGCCAAGGCGGGAAAGAAAACCGCCTCTCTGGAATCATCGAAGTTGACGAGACTTTTATCGGGGGCAAGGAACGAAACAAGCACCAGCACAAAAAGCTGAACGCCGGTCGCGGCTCGGTTGGCAAGACTGCCATTCTGGGCCTCCGTGAGCGCGGCGGCGAGACTCGCGCAATGGTTATCGACGCGACGGATACACGGACGCTGCATGGGGCCGTCCACGCTTATGTCAAACCCGGATCGCTGGTCTGCACCGATGAGGCTTCGGGCTATGAGGGCTTGGATGGCCTCTGGTTCAATCACCGCACCGTCAATCACGGTGACGGTGAATACGCGAAGGGTAACGTCAACACTAACTCTATCGAGAGCGTGTGGGCACTCCTCAAGCGCGGCATTTATGGAACGTGGCACCAGGTGAGCGCGAAGCATGTTGGCCGCTATGTGGACGAAGTTGCCTTTCGCTTGAACGCGGGACGAGTGGCACAACATACGTTGGATCGGCTCGACAGCTTCATTCTCGCGGTAGATGGAAAACGCCTCACTTACGAAAGGTTGACGGCATGAAGAGAGTACCCAAGGCGCTCGAAAAGATGGTTGACATTGTGCTTGCATATCGGCCAGTTTCACAGGTCAAACCTCCTCGCAAACGTAGTAAGAAAAAGACTGAAACTAAAGAGCAAGGGAACTAACTATATAAGTCCCAAAATAATACTTCTCCCAGAAGCCCGGGGCTGCGTGGGGGATGTGCGCCTTGCGATAGGTGCCGATGAATGCGCCGTCGCGACCGATGATAGCGGCGGAGTTGTAGAAGTTTTGTTCGCCCTCTGCGCCCGTATTCTCCACTTCATAGATGGGGACGATGAGCGCGATGGCAAGCTCTTTGGCCAGCACCATCATCCATTGCACGGTGGGGCCGTCGGGTATTGGCTCGGCGAATTTCTGCCAGCGCGTGGTTTGTTCGGCGCAGAAGTACGGCCCACTGAAGATCTCCTGCAGGCAAACGATCTGGGCGCCATTGGCCGCCGCCGCGCGAATCATCTCAAGATGCTTTTCCACCATTGCCCGCTTGATTGCGTCCATCGGCACGCCCGCGCCGTCGAAGCCCGCGGGCACCTCGTTCTTCGCCTGGATCAACGAACATCGAACCACTCTCGCCATCGAACTCCTTTGCCTTCTGCTTTCTGGCCCCCAGCTGCAACCTCAAGTCAATCCGCTACCGCGTTCTATGTCAAGGATGGGGGGAGGACCGGGTAAAAGTGCCAGGGTCGAAGATTGTGCTGGCTCCGCACTCCGGACGATGGGAGCAGGACGCGATGTGCTTGGCACTGTTGGATGTAGATTGACAATCTTCTATCCTTTCCGTCCGCAGGATGGTTTAGAATCTATGCAGCAATTTTATTGCATGAATTTGTACGACTCATGCGGCATAATTCTCATTTTCACCAAGTAAGTATTTGTAGTTTATTCGGCTCTCCTGTACCTCTCGGCGCTGCTCGACCAAGCCCTCCGTAGTTGCACCTACCGAAACAGCCGATCATGCTCCCTCCGAGTTGGAGAGGGTTGATTCATGGCTGTTGTCCGTTGCAGGAGTGGCGATTCACTCTATCTCGTAAACACCGCGCATTTACTTCAGGCACGATCCGCGCAGCAAGACCGCTCGACCACACACTACTGAAGGCAGCCTTTCGTACATGGCAACAGCGACACTCCGGCCCACTTCCGATGAAGCGATGGACCGCGCGGGCAGTTTAGACTCCCGGCAGTCCCGCAAGCTCGCGCTAATGGTTGCCGGAGCGTGGGCGTTGCGCATGGTGGTGGTTGCCGCGATCTTCCGCGATCTGCCAGACTCGGCGCGGCACTACGAGAGCTTCGGCAACGAGGTGGGTTGGATCGCGCGCTCGATCGCATGGCACCAGGGCTTCTCGTCCCCATACTTCATACTCACCGGGCCGACCGCGCTGCTACCGCCGCTGTATCCCTACCTGCTTTCGGTCATCTTCCGGGTCTTTGGCGTGTACAGCGCAAGCTCCGCATTCACCATTTTGACGCTCAACAGCCTCTTCTCCGCGCTCACCTGCGTCCCCATATATCTGGCCGCGCGCATTTCGTTCAATTCGCGCCTTGCGCTGTATGCCGGATGGGGCTGGGCGATCTATCCCTTTGCAATCTACTTTTCGGCTGGCCGGGTATGGGAGTTCTCACTTACCTCGCTACTGTTGACGACGTGCTTCTGGCTGGCGCTGGAGCTGCATTTTCGCCGGCCCGCGCGCTGGCTGGGCTTTGGAGCGCTGTATGGACTGGCTGGACTCTCCAATCCTGCTGTCTTCTCGCTCTTCCCGGTTATTCTTCTGCTACCGTTGTGGAGACTCTGGAAGCTGCGCCGCTCCGCCGGTTACGGGTTGGTTGGCGGACTGTTTTCCGGCGGCGTGCTGCGCAAGGGACTGTTGGCGGCAGTTGGAATGGTTGCGGTTCTCACGCCTTGGACCGTCCGCAACTACCGCGTGTTGCATGTAATTTGTCCGGTGCGTGACTGCTTCTGGTACGAATTCTGGTCTGCCAACAACGGCGACAGCTCCAACCCCACGCTGGCCTGGACGCATCCCGCGAGCAATCCCGACGAGATGCGGCTCTACCAGTCGCAGGGTGAGATTGCGTACATTGCCGGCAAGCGCGCCATGGCGATGGAGTACGTCACCCGCCATCCAGGGTTCTTCGTTAGTCTTACGCTGCGCCGCGTAGTCAACTACTGGACCGGCTTTTGGAGCCTTTCCCCAAGGTACATGCGGCAAGAGCCATTCCAGTTGCCTAACGTCTTCTACTGCACGAGCCTTACCCTGCTGATGCTGATCGGCGTGCGCAACTGGTGGCGGAGAGATCGCGCCGCCGCTCTGCCTTACCTCCTCTCGATCGCAATCTTTCCTCTCGCCTACTACGCCTCGCATCCTCTGATGGATTATCGCCAGCCGATCGAGCCGGAGATCGTAATTCTGGTCGTGGTCGGCCTGCGCGCAGTCATGGCACGGATCGGATGGGGTTTCGAGGCAGACGGCCCGGTGCATGAGAGCGAAGCCGCTGTAATTTTCGCCCAGATGAGCGCACCAATGAGCGTGCAGATGGAACACACCTTTGCTGAATCCTATGCTGACCCCTTTGCCGACTCCGGTCCAGTCATCGAGAGTTCCGCCAGCGCGGGCTGAAGAGAGTGATAAAAAAGCAAGATTTAATTGCAGGGGTACGCTTTGGACCGATCGCTGGGGGCATACATATCGGTGCCATTCTGCAAGGCGAAGTGCAGCTACTGCAACTTTGCCTCGGGGGTCTTTGGGGAAGGCACGTCCGGACCAGACCGGATGGAGCGGTACGTCGAACAAGTATGCGTGGAGATGCAGAGGTCGCGGGCACGGGCGGCTGAGTTATGCGCGGAGCTGCCGGGGCGCGTGGATACTGTCTACTTCGGTGGAGGGACGCCGAGCTTGTTGGGTGCGGAGCAGGTGCGGCGGCTGTTTACGACGCTACGCGGTGAGTTCGAGGTGAGCGCAGACGCGGAGATTACAATCGAGTGCGCGCCCGGGCAGTTGGGCGGTAAGACGCTGGATGAGTTGCTGCGGCAGGGGATGAACCGGGTGAGCCTCGGGGTGCAGTCGTTTGTGGATGCGGAGGCGCGCGCTGTGGGGCGTTTACATACTCGAGAGATATGTCTGGGCGAGATTGCACGGATGAGGGTGGCGGGCATCGAGCAGATCAGCGTGGACCTGATCGTCGGGTTGCCCCATCAAACTTGGGCGAGTTGGCGTGAGTCGGTCGAAGTGGCGCTGGGGAGCGGCGTACCGCATCTGAGCGTGTACATGCTGGAGGTGGATGAGGATTCGCGGCTAGGCCGCGAGATGCTGTCTCACGGCACGCGATATGGCGCGGATTCGGCGGCCTCGGAGGACGAGACCGCGGACTGGTACAAGTCAGCCTGTGAATGGCTGGAGGCGGATGGGGTGAAGCAGTATGAGATTTCCAACTTTGCGAGGGCGCGCGGCGCGGCGGATTACAGGTCGCAACACAATGTAAAGTACTGGCGGCGGGAGCCATATGTGGGCTATGGGCTGGATGCGCACTCGATGCTGCTCGGCCACGGGGATGGGACGGGCTTCGCGGAGGGAGCGGTGCGGTGGGCCAATACCAGCGATCTGGAGACGTATCTGGTAGAGAGGTTCGAGTTACGAGGTGCGAGGTTTGCGGAATGCGATCTGGCAAAGTTTGTGGTGGACGGTATTACGACCGGGCTGCGGGTTGCGGCAGAACCTACAGCGGTTGAGTGGGTGGGACGAGAGCGCGGCTTCGAGGAATCGATGTTTCTGGGGCTGCGAATGAACCAGGGCGTCGATCTGGAGGAGTTGCGTGCGGAGTTTGGCGAAGGGTTGACGCAGAGGGCCGAGGAGGCGCTGGGCGAGGTGGAGGAGGCTGGGATGGTGGAGCGCGATGGCAGTTGGGTGCGGCTGACGGACCGCGGCAGGATGGTGTCGAATGAGGTCTTCAGCCGGTTGCTAGTGGAGACGGTGGTGTAATGGCAGGACGAAGGTGGTGGGAATCCCACCTATCCGACCCCACCCGCAAGACGGGCCGGGATCCTGACTGCGCTTCAGTCGGGATGACGGAGTAATTTACTGGAGAAGGGGAATGGCAATGATTGATCTGCGCAGCGATACGGTGACGCGGCCTACGGCAAAGATGCGGGCGGCGATGGCAGCGGCCGAGGTGGGCGACGACGTGTACGCAGAAGACCCGACAGTCAACCGGCTGGAGGCTCGAGCGGCGGAGATATTTGGGCGCGAGGCGGGGCTGTTTGTGCCCACCGGGACGATGGGCAACCAGGTGGCGATCCGGCTGCACACCGAGCATGGGCAGGAGGTGGTGTGTGAGGCGCGGGCCCATGTGCTGGACTGGGAGATGGGGACGACGGCGGCGTTTTCCGGCTGCACACTGCGGCCGGTGTGGGCAGAGTGCGGGATTCTGACCTGGGAGCTGGTGCGTGGGGCGATCTATCGCAATGTGGCGTTTCATGCTTCGACAGGGTTGATCTGCGTGGAGAACACACACAATATGGCGGGCGGAACGGTGATGCCCGTAGCGACGGCACGGGAGATCTGCGATGGAGCCCATGCGATGGGGCTGCCGGTGCATCTGGATGGGGCGCGCATCTTCCACGCGGCGACGGCGCTGGGAGTTGGAGTGCGAGAGCTGACGGCTGGCTTCGATACGGTGATGTTCTGCCTGTCGAAGGGGCTGGGCGCGCCGGTGGGGTCGATTCTGGTGGGGTCGGCGGAGGCGATGGCGCGGGGGCGGCTCTTTCGCAAGGCGTTGGGCGGCGGAATGCGCCAGGTGGGCGTACTGGCGGCGGCGGGATTGATCGCGCTGGAAGAGATGCCGGCCAGGCTGGCGGAAGACCATGCAACCGCGCGCCTGCTGGCGGAGACGGTTGCGGCGCATGGAGCGGCGGAGATCGATCTGGCAACGGTGCAGACCAACATTGTGATCTTCAAGCTGCGTAGTGGTGGGGATGCGGCTGCATTCTGCGCGGCGTTACGGGCCAGGGGTGTGCTGGCCAGTGGGATTGGACCGCGGGCCGTGCGGTTTGTAACCCACTTCGATGTGAGCAGGGAGGCGTGTGTGCGGGCCGCGGGGGTTATAGGAGAGTTGCTGGCGCAGCGGGACTGATGGAAGCTGGTTACAGGCTGTTAGTTGTCGATTGATCGCTCGAATGGGCCTGAAGGAATCTCTCACAACGGCGGACTGCCGATCCGCATCCAAGGGTGAGTCCCGGGCGTTCAAACGCGACGCGCGCCGGGAGCAGGGCACTGAACGTATTTGCGCGGACGCAACCCGCGCTCCGTTGGTAAAATAGACGTGACAGGGCGCAAGGGAAACACAGCGCAAAAGGAGATCCATGGCAACGCTACTCGAACAACTTCGCAGCATGACCACCGTCGTATCCGATTCGGGCGACATCAACTCCATCGCACAGTTCAAGCCGACGGATGCCACCACCAATCCTTCGCTGATCGCGGCCGCCGCAGCAATGCCCGCCTACGCTCCCATCGTTGATGAAGTGCTGCTGAATGCGCGCGAGCAGGCCGGTAACCATGCTACCGACAAGGAAGTCGCGGCGTTGGCCTTCAAGGAGCTTGCCGTCGCATTCGGACGCAAGATCCTGGCGATCATACCCGGGCGCGTCTCCACTGAAGTCGATGCACGCCTCTCCTACGACACGGAAAAGTCCATCGAGACGGCGCGAGAGATCATCGCTCAATATGAAAAGGCCGGCATCTCCCGTGAGCGGGTCCTTATCAAGCTCGCCTCCACATGGGAGGGCATCAAGGCCGCCGAAGTTTTGGAGAAAGAGGGCATCCACTGCAACATGACCCTTCTTTTCGGCCTGCACCAGGCCATTGCCAGCGCCGAGGCCAAAGTAACATTGATCTCACCATTTGTTGGCAGGATTCTGGACTGGTACAAGAAGGACACCGGCAAGGACTACACCGGCGCAGACGATCCCGGCGTCAAATCCGTCACCACCATTTACAACTACTACAAGCGTTTTGGATACAAGACGGTTGTTATGGGGGCCAGCTTCCGCAACATCGGCGAGATCATCGAGCTTGCCGGATGCGACCTGCTTACCATCGCACCGAAGCTTCTGGCCGAGCTCGAAGCCAGCAGTGGCGATCTACCTCGCAAGCTCGACCCGGCCAAGGCTGCGAGCATGACGATTGAAAGGCTAACCATCGACAAGGCCACCTTCGATCGTATGCACGCCGCCGATCGCATGGCCAACGACAAATTGAAAGAAGGCATCGAAAGTTTTTCAAAGGCGCTCGAGGACCTGGAATTGCTGCTTGCCAAACGCCTCAGCGAACTCAGCGAGAAGCAGGCTGTCGGCGTACACTAGACATCGCAAAGGCTGGAAGGGAGAGCGGCGGTCCTTATTGGGTCGCCGTTTTTCCTGCCATTAAAGTAAGGATGCAGCATTCAAATCCATGCCTCTAGCCAACCAGCCGGTGCAACTGATCGAGACGCTCCACGACGCCATCGCAAGGCTGGAGGCATCGGTCGTGCAGTGTCTATCCAAGCCTGGCAAAGAGCAGGTGCATCGCCTGCGCACCTCGGTGCGGCGGGTTGAGGCACACCTGGAGCTGCTTTCGCTACTGGGCAGGCTTTCTCCCGAAGACGTGCATACCCGTGAGGCCCGACGTCTGCTGCGTCAGTTTCGCCGCGTTGCCGGCCGGGTGCGTGACCTCGATGTTCAAAACGGCCTTATTCAGAGCGAGGCTTCGGCACAAGCAACAGACACTCAGCATGAGAGGAGCGCACGCGCAGAGGCCCGCAAGCTTATGCGCAAGCTGAAGCAGGAGCGGGAGGAAGAGGTGGGCCAACTGCTGCGCCTGCTGCACAGAAAGAATAAACGGTTACCGCGCATTCTGGAGGAAGTGCTTGCTACGATGCGCTCCGCAGGCCCGGTCAAGCTCAGCCAATCGCAGCTGATTGCGCTGGTGCGTGGTTGGTATCAGCAGGCTGGTGGCAGAGACGCGCCGACGAACGATGTCGCCGGGTTGCACGATGCACGCAAGCGCGCCAAGCTGGCACGCTATCTTGCCGAATCCGCTCCACCGTCCGCGCTGGCGGCCCGGCGGCTGGCAGCAAGATTTGCAGCGGTGCAACGGGCTGGCGGTGAATGGCACGACTGGTTGGTCCTGACCGAGACCGCTAGCGGAGAGCTGGGCGACTCGGCAGAGCTTCCCCGGCGCTTCGCCGCGTACGCCGATCGTGCTCTGCTCGTCTTCCAGCGCCGTATTCGTGAAGTGCGCGCAATGCAACCCGCCCAGAGTGTTCTTGCGAGCTAAATCTCCGAGTGAACGGCCCCGAATGCATGGTCCTCTTCGGAATAGTGCAACGTGGTCGTCGGTGTCACCTGCCCCTGGGGCAGGACTGCATAGCGGGCTGGATCACGATTGGGCCGCCTCTGCGAGAAGCGCAACAGCCATGCGATTCAGCGGAGTTGCAATGCCGTGCTTCTGTCCACGCCGCACGATGACGCCGTTGCGTGCGTCGATCTCCATGGGACGTCCCGCAAGCCGGTCGGCAAGCAGCGAGTTGATCGAATCGGGCGATGCTGCGCGATACCCCGCCAGAATGCGCTCACCGGTAGCATCGTCGAGCATGGCGCCTTCTGCCCGCCCGACCGCAACGCACTCGTCAATCATGTCCAGCGCAACCTGGCCCCACAGTGTGTCGCGCAATATACCAGCAGGCTTTAGCGTCAGCGCAGAGATTGCGCCCGCCGCATTGATGCACAGCTTGCGCCAGGCCGCACTCACAAAATCGTCAACCGGCTCCACATCGGCTGACGTTCCGGCAAATAGCCCGGCAAACGCCAGCCCAAGGTCGGAGTCTTCCACGCGCATCACTGCTTTCGATCGCTGTAAAACGCTGCCATCGGGCCGCCGTTCAGTCGGCACATCGATTACGACCGGCAGAACCTCCCAGTCCGGCTCAAATTGCTCGCGATGCTCCACGCCGTTCTGCACCACGGCGATTCGGGTTTTCGCGTCGCACAATTTTTGGAGCCACAGTTTTGCGCCGGCACAGTCGTATGTCTTGGTTGCAACGATTACCCAATCCACCGGAGAAGCCTCAGCCGGATCGGTCAGATTGCAAGCCTGAACACGAACCACCCCATCCGGCGTTTCCACCATCAACTGCTTCAGCGGACGCCGCGTGCAAAGGAGCAACTCATGGGCACCGCCGGACTGCAGCAGACCCGCAAGCACACCACCGATAGCACCCACTCCAACCACTGCCACACGCGCCATAGCAGACAACCTCGCCCTTAGAGGATATATCGGCTCAGATCCTGGTCCTTCACAATCGAAGCCACCTGCTGCCGCACATACTCGGGATCGACCACAATCACTTTCTCCACTGTCCCATCATCCTTCTTGCGCTCGATCACAGGCAGCGGCGGCGCGGGCTTCTGTGGTTCTCCGGTAAGCGGAGCCGACGCTCCTACCTCGGCGATCACACCCTCCTGCGAGGCCTCTGCCCTCGGGATTTTGAAGAGTTCGGGAGCCTGGAAGCTGATCTCGTCCAGCACGCGCTCCATGATGGTATGCAGCCGCCGCGCGCCGATATTCTCCGTTGTCTCATTGACGCGGAAGGCGAATTGGGCCATCTCCGCCAGCGCTTCCGGGGTAAACTCCAGCTTCAGCCCCTCGGTCTCCAGCAGCGCGGTCGATTGCTTTACCAGCGATGACTTCGGTTCCGTCAGGATGCGAATAAAGTCCTCGACGGTGAGCGACTTCAACTCGACGCGGATGGGGAAGCGCCCCTGTAGTTCCGGAATCAGGTCGCTCGGCTTCGAGACATGGAACGCGCCCGCCGCGATGAACAGAATGTGATCAGTCGACACCATTCCATACTTCGTATTGACGGTCGTGCCTTCCACAATCGGCAGGATGTCCCTCTGCACGCCCTCGCGCGAGACATCCGGGCCATGTCCGGCCTCTCGCCCCGCGATTTTGTCGATCTCATCGAGGAAGACGATGCCTGAGTCTTCGACGCGCTCGACGGCGAGCCGAGTCACCTGATCCATGTCGATGAGCCGCGACTCTTCCTCCTGCACCAGGTACTCGAAGGCTTCGGCGACCTTCATCTTGCGCTTCTTGGTGCGCTGACCGAAGAGGCCGGGAAGCATGTCCTTGATATTCATGTCCATGTCTTCGGGTCCCTGCGTGGAGAGGAACTCGAAGCTGGGCTGATTACGGTCGCGCACGTCGATCTCCACCATGCGCTCGTCCAACCTGCCCTCGCGGAACTGCTGGCGCAGCTTCTCCCGTGTGCGTTCATGACTCGACTGCTGTTGGTTTGCCTGCTCGTGGTTGTGGGGCCTCTCTTCGAAGGCTTTGCCGGCAGCGCTGTCTGTGCCAGCGTCCGTGCTTGCCGACTCACCCTCGACGTCCTCCGGCATGGGAAACTGCATCACGTGCATCGCGCGAATTCCGGTGGGGGTCATCATCACGGCAGTTGGCCCAGCGCTTTTTGGCGCAGTGGCGGTCTGTACGGGCGGTGGAGGCAGTAGCAGATCCAGCAACCGGTCCTCGGCGTTCAGCTCCGCCTTGTCTTCCACGTCCTCCATCTTCTCTTCGCGCACCATGTCGATGGCTATCTCCACCAGGTCGCGCACCATCGACTCCACATCGCGCCCTACATAGCCCACTTCGGTGAACTTCGACGCCTCCACCTTAATGAATGGCGAGCTGGTCAGCTTGGCCAGCCGCCGCGCAATCTCCGTCTTACCCACGCCCGTCGGCCCAATCATGATGATGTTCTTGGGCATGATGTCTTCGGCCAGCTCCGGCGACAGCTTCTGTCGCCGCATCCGGTCGCGCAGCGCAATCGCCACCGCGCGCTTGGCCGCGCCCTGGCCCACCACATATTTGTCCAGCTCCGCCACAATCTCGCGCGGAGTCATCTCATCCAGCGCCAATGCCTGGTCGTCCGCCGTCCCCGGTAAATAAATCGCCATAAAGTAAAGCTCCTAGCTGTTAGCCTCTAGCTCTTAGCCGAAGCGCGCACCCAAACTCCGTTGAAAGTAATCCCGCATTAGCCAGTAGCTAATGGCTAGCAGCTAAGAGCTGCTTTTCTTCAGCTCTTCAATCGTCAACTGGTCGTTGGTGTAGATACAGATCTGTCCAGCGATCCTCAAGCTCTTCTCCGCGATCTCTATCGCGCTCAGTTCCGTGTTCTCCATCAGTGCCCGCGCACTGGCCAGTGCATAGCTGCCGCCCGAGCCAATCGCCACAATCCCATCGTCCGGCTCAATCACGTCTCCCGTGCCGCTCAGCACAAACGTCGCCGTCTGGTCGCAGACGATCAGCAGAGCCTCCAGATGCCGCAGCATCCGGTCCGTCCGCCAGTCCTTGGCCAGCTCCACGGCGCTGCGGCCCAGGTTGCCCGCGTACTGCTCCAGCTTCGTCTCAAACCGCCCGAAGAGCGAGAACGCATCCGCCGTCGATCCCGCAAATCCCGCCAGCACTTTGTCCTGATACAGCCGCCGAATCTTCTTCGCCGAGTGCTTCATCACGCTGCCGCCCAGCGTCACCTGTCCGTCCGCGGCCATCACCACGCTGTCGCCTCGCCGCACGCACAGCACGGTCGTCGAGCGCACGCGGCGAGCCTGCCCGTTTTCGTCTCGCCCCAAATCCAGAGGATGAGCGTCCGTGCCGTCAATCATCTTCTTCATCGAATGCTTCCCAATGCTGTCAATAGTCGTCTTCATAAGCAATCTCCAGTATATCGTCTCGCTCCCTAGGCTGACTTACTGACCCGCTGACTCGCTGTTCTACACTGTACCCATGCACATGGTCGCCAGCCCAAATCGGAAGATGCAGCGGGTGCTCAAGTTTTCCATGGCGCTCACGGCGGCGTATGTCATTGCCACCTTCACTTTCGGCGTGCGTGCGCACTCCCTGGCATTAATCTCGGAAGCCGGACATAACATCTCCGACCTCCTCGCCATCCTTCTCTCGTTCGCCGCAGTCTACTTCCAGACCCGCCCCGCCACCGACCAGAAGACCTTCGGCTATCAACGCGCCGGCGTGCTCGCGGCATTCGTCAATGCGCTCACCCTCATCGTTCTCGCCGCATGGATCGCGCTCTCCGCCTTCCATCGCCTCTACGCACCGGTCGCCGTCCAGCCGCGCATCATGATGGCCGTCGCCGCCGCCGGGGTCCTGATGAACGGGGCCATCGCCGCATTGCTTTGGAAGTCTTCAGGCGATGTTAACATCCGCACCGTCTTCCTGCACATGCTGGGCGACACGCTCTCCACTGCCGCGGTCATCGCTGGCGGCGCGGGTATCCTCATCACCGGTGCAACCTGGCTCGATCCCGCACTCTCGCTCCTTATCGCCGCCATGATTGCGTGGAGCTCCTCCTCCATCGTCCGCGAAACGCTCAACATTCTTCTGGAAGGCACGCCCCGCAATCTCTCGCTGGCCGACATTCGCTCCACAGTCGCGGCCGTCCCTGGCGTCCTCGATGTACATGATCTTCACGTATGGTCACTCGGTTCGGCCTCGCACGCTCTCGCCAGCCACGTCACCATTGGCGAGATGCCTATCTCCGGCTCAGTCTCTATCCTGGACGCCATTAACTGTGCGCTGCGTGACCGATTCCACATCAGCCACACCACCATCCAGTTCGAGATCATCGGCTGCGAGACCACCCATGGCTGTTCTTCCCCGCCAGATCCCATAGCTGCCCACGCCCACCACAGCCACTCGCACGCCCACTAAATAGAAACGCCCACCAACTCGGCGGGCGTTTCTGCTCTCACTTCAAACGGAAAATTTACAGCAGCGTCGCGTCCAGTGTAATCTCCGCCGCAGCCAGCAGCCGCGAGATGGGGCAACCCACCTTCGCGCCATTGGCAATCTCGTCAAACTTCGCCTTATCGATGTTCGGAATCTTCGCCTTCGTCGTCAGGTGGATTTTGGTCACGGTCGGCTTGTCATGCAGATCCAGCGTTACCACGGCCGTCGTCTCAATCGAGTCCGGCGTAAAACCCGCCTTGCCCAACTCCGCGCTCAACGCCATGCTGAAGCAGCCCGCGTGCGCCGCCGCAATCAACTCCTCGGGGTTGGTGCCCACGCCCTCTGCAAATCGCGCAGCAAAGCTATACTGCATCGCCTTCAACGCGCCGCTCTGGCTGGAAATCGTTCCTTTGCCTTCCTTCAAACTGCCATTCCATACTGCACTTGCACTGCGATCCATAGCATCTCTCCTGGTTAGTGATAAGAAAATTCTACCGCCAAATCTGCTTCACGCGAAGCATCCAGCACGGCACGAAGTGCTTGCTTCTCGCGACGCATCGAGGACGGCACGAAGTGCTACTCCCACAAAGACGTACTCCATTCGATGCGCCCAATCGCATGTAGGACGAAGAATGCGGGATGAAAAATTCGCTGTTTTGCGCTACGCTATCCCTCATGCAGACGGAAGCGCAGCCACTGAACCCGCCAGAATCGATGATCGACGCCTGTCCTCTGACCACAGAGCACCACTCCGTCTTCTGCCCAAACTGCTCCAGCCGCCTGGCGGAGAGCCGATGCAAGCTGGTCTGCCGCACCTGCGGCTACTTCCTCAGTTGCGCCGACTTCTACTAAGTTTGCTTCATCCTGCCGCCGTCTCTGCCTTCAGCTTCTCCGCCGTGGCGTGTGCAATCAGCGCGTCGATCGTCGGCTGCAGCATCCCTTCCATCACCATCCCCAACTGATGGTTCGTCAGCCCGATCCGGTGGTCCGTCATCCGGTTCTGGGGAAAGTTATAGGTCCGAATCTTCTCGCTGCGGTCGCCTGAACCAATCTGCTGCTTCCTGTCCTTCGCCTGAATCTGGTGAATCCGCTCCGCCTCCATCTCGTACAGCCGCGCGCGCAGCACGCGCATCCCCTTCTCGCGGTTCTTGATCTGCGACTTCTCGTCCTGACAACTGACGACTGTATTCGTTGGCAGATGCGTAATCCGCACCGCCGAGTAGGTCGTATTCACACTCTGCCCGCCCGGCCCAGACGAGCAGAAAGTATCGATCCGCAGGTCCTTCGCCTCAATCTTCACGTCCACCTCCTCGGCCTCCGGCAGCACCGCCACCGTAATCGCCGAGGTATGCACCCGACCCTGCGTCTCGGTCTGCGGCACGCGCTGCACCCTATGTACGCCCGACTCGTACTTCAGTTGCGAATAAACATTCGTGCCCTCGATGATTGCGGTCACATCCTTCAGCCCGTGGCCGATGCCGGACTCGGTCTGCGACAGCACCTCCACCTTCCAGCGGTGCTGCTCGGCAAACCGCATGTACATGCGGAACACCTCCGCCACAAACAGTGCCGCCTCGTCGCCGCCCGTGCCCGCGCGCAACTCCAGCACCACGTTCTTCTCGTCATTTGGATCCTTGGGCAGAAGCATGATCTTCAGTTCTTCTTCTACCGGTTCCAACTGCGGCTCCAGAAGCGCCAGCTCCTCCGCGGCCATCGCTTTCACATCGGGGTCCGCATCCACCAGCATCCCCTTCGCCTCGGCAATGCCATCCTTGATCTTGCGATACTCGCGGAACTTCTCCACCGTCGGTTCCATATCGCGATGCGCCTTAGACACCTTCCGATAGTTCTCCTGGTCCTGCACCAGCGTCGGGTCCGACATCTGCCGGCCAAGCTCTTCGTACCGTGCTTCCAGTTGATCTAAACGGTCAAACATGGGTCTTCTCCTAACAGCAGGGAACAGGGATCCGTAAACAGGGAATAGAAAAGATGCGGCGGGATATACGAAGGCGCAGCTAGTGCTGATCGCGACGCGAGCGCGTCACGCGGGGTACATTCACCGTAACTGCATCAGCCACATTCATCACTCATTCGATTCTACCGCGCCCGTCAAGGATTCGACGACGCAGGCCCATCTCCAGAAACCGGCACGGTACCGGGTAGAATTTTGCTCGTAGCCTTGAACAGGTGGCAGGCCGTATACGTCGCTTCAAAGTGCAGAGTCGCGTTTACCTTCGGAACTTCGGCCACCACTTTGGATGGCAGCGGATACACCCTTCCATCCAGTTCCGACGGCGAAAAATCAATGGCGGTAAACTCCACCAGATGGGCTTGAAGCGCATGCTCGGAAGGCACATGGCGCTCCAGATGGGTCACGTTTCCGTCCGCATCGAACAAAGCAAATCCATTAGGAGCGCCCATCTCCCCACACGCGGCCTGATCGAAGGACCCCGGCTGCGAGACGAATTCGATCCTGCCCTGGTTCAGCGGCCAGCTCAGCGTGAAGTTGAAGCACCATTGCCTGGCGGACAGAAAAAAGTCGAGCGACTGGTCGAAGCCGCCCTCCACCATGATCGGCGGATCGAATCTGCCTCCCGATGCAGGCTTGCCATTCACCTCGCGCAAAGTAAGGGACTCGTTGAGCCTCCCATCTTCCCCCCGCTCGGCGCGCACCTGGGCCACAAAACGGACCTCTGCCGTCACCTTGTCTTTCTGCGGATTGCGCTTGTTCTTCTTGATCGCCTGACTGGTCGCAGTC
>Ga0364866_10476_pt1 | contig 24809 bp, 24 predicted proteins | sample ExccelAu500001D3_3_FD_206913 | JGI IMG/M metagenome (GOLD analysis project Ga0364866, IMG submission 206913) | Enriched cells from Trout Bog Lake Hypolimnion, Wisconsin, USA - BchlTB.Aug13.5000.01.D3 | ecosystem: Environmental > Aquatic > Freshwater > Lake > Hypolimnion/Profundal zone | place... | reverse complement strand
ACTTGTTTGGTCTTTAAATACATTTACCAGAATCTTTCCATTAGGCGATCTGATGCCTGCTACCTTAATCTCTGTCTGATGAAGCGTTTGTATGTAAGAGGCCAGGCAAATAAATGGCAGGCCCAAAAACAGGTGTATCCCCAATGCGATTGATTTTTTCATAATTGTAAAATTTTTCGTTTTTATTTTGAGACCAAGATAGAGGCCACGCGCAAGGTGCCCAACAGAAAAACTGGTGAAGCGGGCATAATAACGTCTGAATGTTATTATATCAGGTTTGAAAAAAATATCGCAAACGGAGTTTTATCTATCTGTTTGCAAACCCTGTCATATTTCAATTCCGGTTTTAAACAGTTCAAGTGGGCTTTTGTCCGCTTTGGCTTGCAATCTTTATCATCCCGCTATCTATTAACTATATTTGTTTTAATGGAAGAGAAGCTCCCCTTAAAACGTTTAATCCGCCTCACCTGCTTGCAGGCTACCATCATTGGATTTATCTTCTACCTGGTTGTATATAACAGTGGCACATCGGATCACGTTATACCGTTCACGCTGCTTACTATGTCGGGGATTTTGCTGGTCGGGTTCTCAGATATTGTTTTGATGATCCTACTGGCAACCAAATTTTCTGTCCTGTCTAAAAAATTTTCTGTTTACCGGCTCTTGTTAACCTATCCGGTCAGTGTGGCAATTTATCTTTTATTGAGGCCTTGTTTTTCTTCTGTGTCTGGTAAAGTGTGGTCATTTTTCGAGCCTGGCCCTTTCTTCGCGTTTGTCGGGTCTGGTATCGTCGTCAATACGCTTATCATAATGCTGCACAATTCTGTGTTATTGTATGAGCATAAATTGCATAACGAACTCGAACTTTCTAAACTAAAAACGGCAAACGCCGAAGCCATGAACCTTGTTTTGAAGCAGCAAATTCAGCCCCATTTTTTGTTCAATGCGCTGAACGCCTTGAAGGCACTCTACCATAAGGATACCCAAACGGCGGATACCTATATCGTACACATGGCCAATTTTTTGCGGGCATCTATCTTTCATCAATCGGCCAATATATCCAGCCTTGAAGACGAAGTGAAATTATTGGACGACTACCTGGCTATGCAACGAATCCGTTTTGGCAATGCACTGGAATGCACCGTATCGTTATCCGACGATGCCCTGCAACATTATTTTTTGCCTTCGTTTTCGTTACAGCCATTATTGGAGAACGCCATCAAACACAATAATTTCACACAGGAAGATCCGTTGAATGTCAGCGTCGTTCAAAAAGAGGATTGGCTCGTGATCAGCAATAATATTCAGTGTAAAAAAAACAAAGCCCCGTCGACTAATTATGGTCTGGCCAACCTGGCAGAAAGATACCGGCTTTGGTCGGGAGATGATATCATAATTAAGGAAGATCAAAACTCATTTTCGGTAAGTATTAAATTGTTAAAAGAGGATGAACATCGTAATCATTGAGGATGAAGGCTTAGTTGCAGATGACCTTGAACGGAACATCAGGGAACTTATAGGCGAGCCAGTAGACATCATAAAACTGAAGTCGGTAAAGGAATCTATTGCTTACTTTAAAAAAGAGGATGCACCCGATCTTATTTTTAGCGACATCCAGTTGGGCGATGGCCTCAGTTTCGAGATATTTGTAGCGCAACAGATTTCTGTGCCTGTTATTTTTTGCACCGCTTACGATGAGTATGCCTTAGACGCTTTTAAGGCCAATGGAATAGACTATATCCTAAAACCATTTACCCGCGAAACGTTGAACAATGCCCTGCAAAAGTACAGCCTGTTAAAAAAAATATTTTCGGCCGACCAGATGCCGCAGTATGATGCCCTGCTACAAATGCTGACCAATAGAGAATCGCAAACCGTTGCTTCGGTATTGGTTTATCATCAGGATAAGATTATTCCGGTAAAGCTGGAGGATATTGCCTTGTTCTATCTAAAAAATGAAATAACACACCTGTTAACCTTTTCGGGGAAGAACTATTATCCCAATAAAAACCTCGATGAACTAGAACGATTGTCGGGAAATTCATTCTTCAGGGCCAACCGCCAATTTTTGGTTTGCCGTAAAGCCATCATTGATGTGTCCAGCTTCTTTTCAAGGAAACTATCGTTAAATCTCAGCATACCTTTCTCCGAAAAGGTAATAGTCAGCAAAGCGAGGGCTGCCCAATTTCTTACTTGGCTCGCCAAAAATTAAGCTCAATAACTAAGTCACACAAATTTTTCCCTATTCATAACACCATTCTTTCAAAAATGGCTTAAATAATATCTTTAAGGCTATTTTGTCTATCCCATCGTATTCCGCTTCGCCCTTCACTTTGCCCGCTTCGGGTACATTTTGCTATTATACGTTCCTGTTAACCCGCACCTTTGATCTCAATGAATAAGCAGTATGGAGCTGCTTTTAAAAGTTTCAAATAGAAAAAACAGTTTATGAAAAAATTTATTTTAATCGTTTTGGTTTTAGCATCGGCCAAAAGTTTCGGTCAAACAACTTCTGACAATCAAAGTTTCGGTCAAAAACTCATGAAGAAATTGGAATTCGGTTTAACCGCAGGTGGCAATTACAGTAATTTTACCAATGCCAATTTTGCCACTGACCCTCTTCCTGGCTTCCACGCGGGTGCTACGGTTGCATTCAAATTCACCGACAATTTCCTGATACAAGAAGAATTTCTTTATTCGTTACAAGGTGCCAAAGTTAAAGATGGGGCTTTTGCCGGACAAAATATAAAACTTGCTTATGCCGCGGTGCCGCTCGTTCTTAAATACCGTACCAATTTTGGCGTGTTTATAGAAGCAGGTGGCCAATCGGGTTATAAAGTAAGTGAAGATGTTGGGGGCGCGACAGACGCCAAATTTGCTAAAAAAATTGATTTTGCCGCTGTGGGCGGCCTCGGTTATCAATCAAAAATCGGTTTAGGAATAGGCGCACGATATGTTTATGGCCTGCAAAACGTTTCCGAAACCCCTTCTGCCGCATTGGGCAACTTCAAAAACAATAGCATTCAGGCAAGCATATTTTTTGTTTTTTAGTAGTTCATCACACGATAATTCAAAACACATTAATATCCCGGTCTGTCCGACCGGGAATTTTTAATAAAAAATAAGATGATGATTGAGATTTTTAAAACCAATGTTGAAAATTCAACTCAAGCACAAGCCCAGCTGGCCTTTTTGCACCAGTATTACCCTTCCGCCGAAATCAACTTCGATCTGGACGATTGCGACCGCGTATTAAGGGTTAAGGACGAAGAATTTTGTTCGTTAAATATCATTCAAATATTGGCGTTTAACGGGTTTAAATGCGAGGTGTTGGAGTAAGTTCGAAACCTTACCCGTGCCGTTCATTGCTCTTATTTTTGCATGCGCATTGGTTCAGCAACAGCATCTCTCCATTTATGGCTTTCTAATATTAAACGAAATATCAGTTCACCGTAAAAATTATCCGGCAGTAGGTCAAAAAGCCTTTTGTTGTTAATTTCGCCGCATGATAATTGATACCCCAACAGCACTCGCCAAATTAAAGGACGAAATAGAACCATTGCGCCAGCAATTGATCAGCCATAAGCTGTATGAAAAAATCCGCACCATCGACAATTTACATATTTTTATGTCGCATCACGTTTTTGCCGTTTGGGATTTTATGTCGCTTCTTAAATCCTTACAGCAATCGCTCACTTGTGTTAAAGTACCATGGGTACCGGTCGGTAATCCAAATACCCGTTATTTGATCAACGAGATTGTTTTAGGTGAAGAAAGCGATGTCGACGAAAAAGGGGTTCGTACCAGCCATTTTGAATTGTACCTGGAAGCCATGCGAGAGGCAGGTTGCCCTACCAAGGCGATTGACCATTTTATTCAACAATTAAAAAACGGCACACCGATAAAAGATGCTTTGGCTGTCGCCGATATTCCACCTGCTACTTTTGATTTTGTTAGTCATACGTTTGATGTGATAAATAACGGACAAGATTTTATAAGTGCTGCCGTTTTTACGTTTGGCCGTGAGGACCTCATCCCAATGATGTTTATCAGTATGGTGAAAGAGATCGGCAAACAACTACCCGATAAAGTAGCCACCCTTTTATACTATCTCGAACGCCATATTGAAGTTGACGGTGAGCATCATTCTAACCTGGCCTACCAGATGACTTCAGAATTATGCGGCCACGATCAAAACAAATGGGAGCAAGCTACTTTAGCCGTCAAAGAATCATTATTGGCCCGCATCGCATTGTGGGACGCTATATTAAATGAGATCACTACTCAAGACCACGTTATAGAGTTTGCTGATTGATAACAAAAAAGCGCCAAACATTGGTTTTTTTTACAGAGATAGAAATGCTTTCAAAATAACACCCGGAAATTGCATGGCGGCGAATTTACTCACCCCGACTTCGCTTCGCTGGTCGAATCTCTTCACCTGCGGTGGAAAGGGGGTAAAAACTTCTTAAACCCTCTTTGCCGCGCAGCGGAAGAGAGGGTGGTCGGGCGAAGCAATGACCGGGTGAGTCGATATACGAGCGATATTAACTTCAATGCGATACTGCTGATTCCGCTATCGTTAACTATAGTTTTGCGGAAGATATTTTGAAATCTTTGCTATTGCTTTGACGGAAATACGATCAGCGGAATATGGTGATGAGCTAATACCGCTTTTGTATCGCTGTGGCGGAACAGCCTGTTAAAAAACGAATACTGATGATGCAACAAAGCCAGCACTGCCGCCCCTTCTTTTTCAACCACATGGGCCAACTCCTGTGCTACATCTTTTCCGCTGATAATCTGGTACGATAAACCAGGGTAATGTATTTTGCTCAAATCATTTTCAAAAATTACTTTGTTTTTGATTTTGGCGTCTTCGGCTTTACTGCCATCAGTGACGTGAACAATGTCGATTTGATAATCAAAAAGCTTGCACAGTTTTACCAGGTACTGTATTGCCTCTATATCAGCTACGCCAAAATCAGTTGCGAAAATAATTTTCCGTATTTGTTTCAGATTAGTTTTTGCAGGGATAACAAATATAGGCTTTGTTGAATTTTTTATAACCGAGCTGGTATCATACCCGTATAAAACATCAGCGTCACAGCCCGAACGTGCGCCCATTACTACCAGCTCAATGTCTTTTTGTTTTAGCATCTCGGCAACATCCATACCCAGGTCATTGTCGTCGGATTCACTATATATTGCGGGTTTCCGATCGCCCGGATCCAATTCGCCGACAAGGCTTTCCAAGCCTTCTATTAACGTGTCCAGGCCCAATTTGCTTTGTTTTTGCCTTTCCTTATATTCATCAACGATCCATGCCCCTCCCGAATAAGATGCCATGGTCGAATAATCTATATAACTATTGAACAATAAAATATCGGTGTGGAGTTTTCCGCTCAACATTAAACCGGCTTCGGCTGCAGAGGCAGCGTTTTTCGAAAAATCGGTAAGAATAAGAATACTTTTCATGATCTTAAGTTTTAATTAAACACTCTTTTTTTAACAGATTGTGAAACAAAAAATCCTCAATAAAACACTAAAATTCATCACCCGATTTCGCCATCGTCCGGGTCACCTTGAATCCAGATACCCGTGATAGCTTTCATAAATTCCATGGCTTATGGATTGATTTTTACTCAAATTTATTCAAGACAGTTAGATAAAAAGATGATCAAAGTCACTAATTAATATATTTAAGACTACATTTTCAAATGCGATGGATTGAACAGGCACTCGGCTTGTTTAACAAAAATTAATCGAAAAATAAAAAAAATAAATTCAAAGAAATATTTTATCGCAAAATATCCACTCACGAAACAACCCGTTATATTCTCATTTTAAACGAAGGTTTACCATAACTTAATCTATCTTTGGCGTCAAAATTTACAATCGTATTTTCATGGCAAAGGCATCTGAAATAAAAGTAGGGAACATATTACGTTATAACGGCGAACTGGTAATAGTTACAGAAGTTCTGCACCGTACACCAGGAAAGGGCGGCGCTTTCTATTTAGATAAGTTCCGCAACATTAAAACGGGGAGAATTGTAGAAGCCCGTTTAGCAACCGACGAGCAGGTTGAGATTTGCCGTGTTGAAACCAACGATTACCAATATCTTTACGAAGAAGGCGATTACATGGTGATTATGGATAATGTAACTTACGATCAGTTTAATATTCCGAAAACGTTGTTCGGCTCCTCTGCAAAGTTTTTAAAAGAAGGCATGAACGTAATCGTTTCCTTCGAAAGTGAAGAACCTATTATGGCGCAGGCGCCCAACCATGTTGAATTGGTCATAAATTATACCGAGCCCGCTGTTAAAGGCGATACCTCTTCAGGCGCGCTAAAAGCCGCGACTACCGAAAATGGCATAGAACTAAAAGTACCTCTTTTTGTAAACCAGGGCGATAAAGTAAAAGTTGATACCCGCACGGGTGAGTATTTGGAGCGGGTGAAATAGTGGGGGCTGTCTGAATATCTTAATCCTTGCAGGCGTGTCTAATTTAAGCGGGACACTTAAATTGTTTGTGTCCAAACGTGCCGCTTGGAGGGATGGGGCATAGTTTACAGTTTGTTTACAACTCGTAAGCTGCGTTCCAAATCACGAGAAGCCTTTACCCTCTTGCCCGCCCGTCATTCTCGCGAGAGGAGGGGAATACTTGAACGCAATGAATAGATAATCAGATAGTTATGTCAATAAAAAATGAATTTAAAAACATAGCTATCTTGAAAGAAAAAGGGTTCCAAACCGTTGTCAATGGATCAGTAGACGCTATTATCAAACAAATAAGTGTAGAGTGCAATGAATCTTATGAGATCGTTTCAAATGATTTAACACCCAATAAAGAGCCGACCAATCACAAAAAAACCCTAAGTACAACATATGGATATAATGAATTTCCTTTCCATACTGATGGCGCACATTTCCTGATACCTCCAAGATGGGTTATATTGGAATCAACAAATACAATTGCCTACAAAACAGCAACAGTATTAGTTGATACATTTGAGTTCAGTAACTTTGTCCCATACGACAACGTATTAAATCATGCAATATATTTAGTTAGTAATGGAAATTATTCCTTCCTAACAACTATTATTAATAAAGTATTAAATGGAAAACCAATATTTCGTTGGAACCCGTTATTAATGAAGCTTGTTTCCAAAGGCCTGACTTTTGATTTGAAGAACGTTAATCACACGCCCGTTCGAATTGAATGGCATCCCAAACAGATATTGATAGTCGATAACTGGAGAATGCTTCATTCTCGCGAAGCCGTAATTGACGAGGAAAAACTAAATAGAGAACTTAAAAGATATAACTTAACACCGTTGGATACCCATGCAAGCATTTGATTATAACAACTTATTCCAAAAGTCTAAATTATACATCCAAAGAGCCTTGGACGAGGATAGAGAGGGTGATTTATTCCCATTTTGGATTTCTCTTTCATTAGAGCTATTGGCTAGAAGTACCTTGTCAAAAATAAGCCCGGCCTTACTTGCCGACACCAATTCCAATGACCATCTGCTCTATGCTTTTGGTTTTGAAACAACCAGTAAACCTCGTTCTATTCAAACAAGTGAAGTTTTTCAAAGATTGCTCAAGATTAACATATCATTTACTCAAGATGATTGTAAAATTGCTAATTCTATTGTGGAACAGAGAAATACTGAATTACATTCAGCTATAAAAGGCTTTATTGATTATCCAGCAAGCATGTGGATTGCTGATTTTTATCGAATTTGTAAGATATTACTTAAATCTCAAATGTTGACATTAGAGGATCTTCTTGGAAAAGAAGAATCTCAAGCAGCCGAAATGATGATCGCAGTTGAAGATAATACGACAAAGAAGCAAGTAATAGATAAAATTAACGCATACAAAAAAGTATTCTTTGACCTGCCGATTGACCAACAAAAAAATAAGATTGTCACTGCTCAGGTAGAAATTAGAAGAAATTATTCGAAGGCTAAAATAGTCAAGTGTCCGGCATGTGGCTCAGATGCTTTATTATCAGGCGATCTATTTTCCATTTCAGCAGCAAAACTTGATGTGGGTAATATAAGACAAGAAAAACGATATATTCCCACGAAATTTGGATGCGTGGTATGCGGGTTGACGTTGACAAGTTACCAACAAATTAAAATTACGGATTTTGCTGGTCAGTTTACTTTAGAGGAGTATCTTGATCCACTTGATTATCATGGAATCGACCCTGAAAACCATGTAGACATAGACTATTTAGTTCAACAAAAAATAGAGGAAATGACAGGGTTCGGTGAGTACCAGGACGAATAAATGAGTTGAAATACTCATTCTCAAACTGGTGTAAATATTTTGTTTCAAATAAGCGACGATAAATCACTTTGTTCTAAACGAGTAAGGCCATCACGGCTTCGCCACACTCTTAAAAAACTTAACCACTACCGCATTGGCATCCGGCGGGTAAACATGCCCACCCGGATGTTTGTACCAAATAAAGGGGGTATTTGTGGTTGAGGTGTAGATAGTAGCAAGGGTGTCGTAATATTTTCCTTCCCGGCTACAGTTATTAATGCGTAATACCTGGTTGCACATGGCGGTTTGCCAATCGGGTTTTACCAGTGGGTCACTTTGGCCCATAATGTGCATGGCTGGCTTTGGCTTTAGCATTCCAATTACGTGGGCACTCACTGCCGCCGAAGGCGCTACTGCCGCAAACACATCGCCACGCATGGCCCACAGCAAATAGGTAAAGCCACCACCGTTTGAATGCCCGGTGGCATATATGCGCTTATCGTCTATATTGTAGTCATGGCGAAGGGTATCTAATATCGCATCAAAAAAGTGGATGTCGCGGTCGTTCATGTCGCCCGGTTCTCTTTGCCAGCCGGGCAATTTTCCCTGCTGGTCTACCAGCTGACCAGGCGTATTCAAGCCCTGCGGACAAACAATAATAGCCTCCGGCCAAAGCTTCTCGAAACCACGTGTCCTGAACATGTTCTGCATCGTGCCGCCATGCCCATGAAACATAAAAATTACCGGTGTCGCCTGCGTTTTTGCAGACTGCGGGATATAAAGCACCGCCTCACGATCTGTACCGCCAACTGTCCAGTGCATTACCTGCGTTATCCCGTCCGCTTGTTTGTAGGCAGAAAAGGCTATCATCGCAACAGCGAGAAATAAACCACAGCCTAAAATATACCCAACCCGCAAACGCGACAAAAATGAAATCATAGTATTTTTGTAGACTTTTTTAACTTAGATAGTTGATTGGGAAATTAAGAAAAAATCCATCGGAATTCAAAATTATTTTTCCGCTAAGTCCGCACATCGAACCGAGACTACGATAACAACAAAGCTGCTGATTCAAACGCCATATATGAGTTACTTTCAAAAGTATTTTCAAATCATCATCAAAAATAAAAATTAGTTGTTATTTTTACACTTATTATAAACCAGGCGTTTTTGCTTCGGCGAAGATTTGTTTTCTTCCTAAAAATATTAAAATGAAAGTACTGCCCATCTTTTTTATTTTATCAACCACTATGGCTGTTGCCCAGGTGAAGGACTACCCCATACAGCCCGTAGCATTTACCGAAGTAAAGCTGAATGATCAGTTCTGGTTGCCACGCATCGAAACCAATCGCACCGTGACTATACCTGCCTCTTTTGCGCGTTGCGAAAATACCGGGCGCGTAAAAAACTTCGAGATGGCGGCTACTCATACCGGAAAGTTTTGCACCGCCTACCCGTTCGACGATACCGACATTTATAAAACCATTGAGGGGGCTTCGTACTCAATGGCTGTACATCCCGACCCCAAACTGAAAGCCTATGTTGATTCACTGATAACTATCGTTGGCAAGGCGCAGGAGCCTGATGGCTATCTTTACACCGCCCGCACCATCGACCCATTGCACCCGCACGAATGGTCGGGACCAGAACGTTGGGTAAAAGAAAATGAAGGGAGCCATGAGCTATATAACTCGGGCCACCTGTTCGAAGCCGCCGCTGCGCATTATTTGGCTACCGGCGAAAAGAATTTCCTCAACATCGCGTTAAAAAATGCCGATTTGCTGGTGAGTGTTTTTGGCCCCGGCAAAAGGCATGTAGCACCAGGACATGAAATTGTGGAAATGGGCCTTGTCCGGCTATACCGCATAACTGGCAAAAAAGAATATTTAGACCTGGCCAAATTTTTTATAGATGAGCGAGGCAAACGTCATTACAATAAAACCAGCAAAAACGATTGGGAAAATGGTAAATACTGGCAGGACAATATCCCGGTTGCGGAGCAGGATGAAGCCGTCGGGCACGCCGTGAGGGCCATGTATTTATATTCGGGGATTGCCGATGTGGCGGCTTTAACCGGCGACAAAACCTATCTCTCAACTATTGATAAAATATGGGACAATATGGTGGGTAAGAAAATTTATGTGCAGGGCGGTATCGGCTCAGTTCCCAACGGTGAAAAATTTGGCGACGATTACGAATTGCCCAATACCACTGCCTACAACGAAACCTGTGCGGCCATAGGCGATGTATTTTGGAACCAGCGGATGTTTTTATTACATGGCGATTCGAAATACATCGACCTGCTCGAAAAAATACTTTATAACGGCTTAATTTCGGGTGTGGGTTTAGATGGGAAATCGTTTTTTTATACCAATGCTATGCAGGTAACCGATGGTTTTACACACGGATCGTTGGAACCCACCCGGTCGGGGTGGTTCCAATGTTCCTGCTGTCCTACAAATATGGTGCGTTTCCTGCCGTCTTTGCCGGGTTATATCTACGCCCAGCGGGAAAATAATATCTATGTGAATTTGTTTATCGCCGGATCGGCAGATATCAAACTAAATAATAAAAACATAACCCTCACACAAGAAAATAACTACCCCTGGAATGGTTTATTGTCTCTTAGCGTATCGCCCGAAACGCCTTCGCGTTTCAATGTACTGGTGAGGATTCCGGGATGGGTAGGTTTGCAAGCTGTTCCTTCCGACCTTTATACTTTTGCGCACACAAACGCGCCACAGGTAAAATTCACCATAAAAATAAATGGCCAGCCAGCCAAATATGTTATGGAAAAGGGTTATGCCGTACTCAATAGAGAATGGAAAAAAGGTGATAAAATTCAGATTGATCTACCAATGCAAGTGAAAGAAGTTATTGCTAACACCGCCCTCAAAAACGACCGCGATAAAGTGGCTTTGCAACGCGGCCCAATTATGTATTGCGGTGAATGGAAAGACAATGACGGTAAAGTAAGCAATATTATCATCCCACCTAATACTAAATTTCAATGGTCGTATGAAGGTGATTTGTTAAATGGCGTAAACGTTTTAAAAGCCGAAGTACTAAAAACCAAGGAACTAAACGGCAAACCAGCGAAAGCTGAATTCACGGCTATCCCCTATTATTCGTGGGCAAACCGCGGCAAAGGCGAAATGCAGGTTTGGTTTCCGCAAAATGCAGACGCTAAAGTACTCGAAGCTAAGTAGGGCTTTTGTACTGTGGAATAGCCATGCTATTCCGGCTAAATCATCAAAGAAAGAAGCTTCAAACCAAAAACTTGAAGCTTCTCTCTTTTATACTCATTCACATACTACACCAGATTGATGAGGTTTATTAACCTATTACTGGTTTTCTTCCCACTCCAACTTAGCCTCTTTTTTACGATAAGGCGTACCAGTTCCTGTAGTGAGAAAAGCTTGAATGCTTGCCATAAAATAGTCCCAGGCGGGTTCGCAAACATCATAACATTCGAAGCTTTTATTTAAACCTTCATGCAACATGGTTAGGGTGCTTGAATTGGCACCATCGCTACCTATTGTCCAAATCAATTTTGTCCCTACCCATTCATCTTTTTTTGTTAAGACCTCCATGTCAATGTGAGCCTTCAGACACAACCAAATAACTTGTTGATCGGGAACTGCTTCGATAATTTCGAAAGTCTTTTTTGTTTGTCCGAAAGCAATTGAGTACTGGTCACCTTTGTGGGCTGCCGCACCCGAAAAATCATCGCTCCACCAATCGGGGATATGTTCCGTAATAGCTGAATACACTTTGGCAGCTGTATTGCTCACGGTAATGCTTTTTTGATAGTCTTTCATGATATACTTTTGAGTTTAATGTATTTATAGATTTGGATTTGATGTCATTTCCTAAGGAAGTTTTGACAGTCCATCAATGCTTTTAGCCCCACCCAACCCTCCCCGGAAGGGAGGGCTTTTGATTTGTGCCTCTTTCAAGTCTCCCCTACTGCGGGAAATTATTCGTTCTATAATTTATTTTTTTAGGCACTCATGAGTGCTTCGCAGTTTAAAGGGGGCTAATCCCCCCGATAGGGAGGACTTAAAAAAATGAACGCGAGCGACGCTAAAGTCTCCCCAACCAGGGGAGATTTAGAGGGGGCTACTTGCTACCCCTACTTCTCTTCCGACATCAGTCGCTCTTCGTCTGCGGTTCTTGGTTTACCGGCACGGTTAGGTTGCCCCTCACCTGTACTAATCAAACTACCGAGGCTATTTTGGATATAGCTGGTCCAGGCATCATGGCAAATATTATAACATTCGTACGCGGGGACTAAGCCGTGGTGAGTAAAAACAATTTGCGTTTTGCTATCCTTTACCGAGATCTCAAAACTGATTTTGTTACCGATCCATTCGGTTTTGTCGGTCGTGAACTTAAAATAGTTCTCCAATACCAGCCAAACCACTTTCTGATTTGGGATAACTTCAATTAATTTCATTTTGCAGGAATGAATATCTTCGAAATGATAATTAAACTCATCATTGAGTTTTTCGGTGTCCCCTTCAATTTCCTCCGACCACCATCCACGAACATTATTGATGGCTTTGAATACCACTTCTGGAGTTTGGTCTACCAGTAGGGTCGTGGTAAAATCTGATGTGCTCATTGTCTTTATGTTTTTGTTGTTGATTAATATTTCTGTTTAACAACATAAAGTTAATGCCTTATTTCGAGAACAATACAGTGTGATATAGACATTGTAACGGGTTGATTTGGACAAGCGAATGATATATCTTTGTATAAAAAACCACAATGAAACAAGTGACTATTGTTGTCCCCGAAGGGTATGCTAACCTGGCGAGTATAGTGGGTTCGTTTCAAATACTTACCCGCGCGAATGATTATTGGCAGAGGATGGGAAATAGATCAATGATGGAGATCCGTATAGCTGGGTTTGTTCCAGAATTAAAATTAGATGGCGGCTTTTTTTCGATCCATCCTGTAAATATTAAGGAATTAAAAAGAACCGACCTCGTAATTATCCCTTCTGTTTCGCACGAGTATGACCGGGTGCTTAAAAATAATAAGGAGTTGATCATCTGGATCCGGGAGCAGTATAAAAACGGAGCCGAAATAGCCAGTATTTGCACCGGCGCATTTTTACTTGCCGCCACAGGCCTACTCGATGGAAAGACCTGTTCGACCCATTGGAACGCCGCAGACGCATTCAAGCGGCTGTTTCCGAACATTGACGTTCATGCCGATAAACTGCTTACCGTGGAAGAGGGCATATACACCAACGGGGGTGCATACTCATTTTTGAACCTCATACTTTTCCTGGTCGAAAAACATTTCGACAGGCAAACGGCTATTTTTTGCTCGAAGGTTTTTCAGATTGATATGGAGAGGGGATCACAATCGCCTTTTTGTATCTTTCAAGCACAGAAGAACCATGGCGATGAGTTGATTGGCAAAGCACAAACCTATATTGAAGAAAATTTGACCGGGAAGATTTCGTTCGAGCATTTGGCCTCCAAATTGGCCATTAGTCGCCGGAATTTCGACAGGCGTTTTATCAAAGCCGTTGGCAATACCCCTGTTGAATATTTGCAGCGGGTAAAAGTAGAATTAGCAAAAAGGGCATTGGAAAAAGGCCGGAAAAGTATATTTGAGGTCATGAACGAAGTTGGCTATTCGGATGATAAAGCTTTCAGAGAAGTTTTTAAAAAAATAACCGGCTTATCTCCGCTGGATTACCGGGCGAAGTTTAATAAAACACCTGCTTGGGTTTGAACATGTAATTGTATACTTTTATAAATGAATAATTCAGCTTAGTACAGACCTTATTCCCTATCTATTAAATCATAGGCCTCACCAAATGAAAAAAATCGATGTGTTTTTAATTTGTTTTATCGGCTTGTTTGTAATTGCAATGACATACTTTGATGGTTACCTTGAACTACAATCTATATATTGGCTAGTTGGGAAGTTGATTGGCATTTCCATTATTGTCTGTGGTTCAATTTTTAGTCATTATAGAAAAAAAGAAACTCCACTGATACTATTTGTATTGAGTACATGTTTTTGGGGTTTTCCTATTGCATATTTTGCATATCAGGATGTTGCCAAATACCAAAGAAATGTATGCCAGGGTAAATTTGGAATGGAGTTTAACAAACTGAGGCAGAGGCTTGTGGTGCCCGAAATCCCTTCAAATTGGCACATAGATTATAGCGGCAGAGGTTATGTCGGATGGGCAGCAAAAGACACCTTGATTGGGCACTGGCAGAAATATCTTTCCATCGATGATTCTTCATGCAGTATTAAATATGAGAGTGATGAATATAAACTTAAACCAGTTGGCCCGGTTACCAGATCCCTATCAATTTATACCAAATATGCTCGCGGCAAAGGCATTGATTCTATTTTCTACCATTTTGATCTGGGCCATACCACCCGGTTTATTTCAAGGCAACAGGCCGATAGTATATTTGTGGCAGAAAAAATCAAAAAGGATTATTGAAACAGTCGCCATACTAAATGGAGCCTAACCTCTAACCTAACTATTTAGGTATTAGGTTTTACAACTTTTTAAACATCTGTTTTCTCGGTTATATTTTTAATTACCTCATCTAATTCGTTGGCCGAGATAGACAGATAACTCAATACTTTATCCCGTTCTTCGCACTCAGAATCTAAGTTTTGTATGATGGGTATTAAACCCATTATCCGCACAAGTGGCGCACGGATGACGTGCGATTGCAGCCAGGATATTTCTTTGAGCTGCTCATTCTGTTGTTCAATTTTGGTAATATATTTTAATCGGTCGGTAATATCATTGGCAACAATCATTCTGGCTTTTATCCCTTTATAATCAATATTACTACCCTGAACTTCAACCTGTATCAACTCGCCGTTTTTCTTTTTGTGGGTATAACTGGCTTTGTTTAATGCTCCGGCTAACTTCGATACTGCTTTTAAATCGTCTTCAAATTGGGCAACTTCTTTTGCCGGCCGTATATCTTTTACCGTCATAGTCATAAACTCATCGCGACTGTAGCCGTAATGCTGAATTGCCGCCTCATTTACATCCAAAAATCTCAATGTTTCAACATCAAAAACCCATTTTGGCAAGGGGCTTAAGTCAAATAGATCGATATACCTTTTTTCAGATTCAACTAACAATAATGTAGAGAGCTTGCGTTCGGTTATATCTTTAAAAAACACCGAAAGACCATCATCTGCGGGGTAGGCACTGATTTCATACCATCGTTGCAATGTTGAAAAATAATCTTCAAAATGGACAGACTGCTGCAATGCCATAGCCTCATGGTATTTTTTGTATGACTCTGACTCTGTTGAGTCTTTAAATACAGCCCATAAGTTTTTTCCAACAATGGTTTCCCGCGGTGTTTGCAGCACCTTTTCGGCAGTTCCGTTCCAATAGGTTACCGTCCAATCTTTGTTAACGGCAAAAAAAGCATCGCCAATACTTTCCAAAATCCGGGTTCTTTCATCCGACAATTGCCTGCGTTCAAAAGCAAACTGCATCTCTTTTTGCATTTCAGTCATTTTTATATGCTGACTAATTTGCAATTCGTTATATTTTTTCAGCTGAAATGCCCATAAACCGCAGATAAACGAGATCACGGCAGTTAAAAAAACATGTATCACAAATGTGCGCGTATCGAAAAAACTGAGTTGTGTGAAATAGACGGAAGCAACGCCGGTATTTTGAAGATAACTAAATATAGCGTGATGAATGACAACCAATATTAGTATTGGAATTTGCAACTTCCAGTTTTGGTAAGTGATCATGACCGCGCAACCGATGAAAGCGAAAAAGTGCATCTCGAACATCCCATGCATCTGGTAAATAAATTGCGCCATAAATAAACCGAATACCGCGCTCAGCACATATTGGTAAAGGGTAGAATCGGGCAGCAATAATTTCGACGAATAATAAGCGACCAAACAAATACCTCCTACCCCGAAGGCAATAAGCCAGGTATCGTAAAAAAATGCCAAAAGCAGCCCTACAACGAAATAGAAGATCAAAAAATAATTCATTAACCTGTCTGACCTTTCTTTTACACTAAGCGTTAGCGACTCAGGCTGTTTTGAAAATGAAAAGCTTTTCATCATATTCAAAATTACTTATTACAGGTTGCTAGTTGGCATCCGTACGCTGTTAGTGCAAGCTTATTAAACACCATTGAGGATTTGGCATTCAACAGCCCTTCAATAGCCATTTTTGCATAATTTGTGCTTTCGTCGGCACAATACCTGCTCCGGTTATAGTTTCCGCGGTAGTATAGCTCGTGGTTTGAATTTAGGAGTGCTGCCTGAGGTGTTGAATACACACCGCAAGCTTTTGCCAAAGATTGATCGAATATAACGGGTACATTTAAATCGAATTTATCCTGTATTTGCCTGGTAGTATACGGATATTTGTTAATAACCACTACCACAAAATGTATTTGACTGCCATACTGTTTTACCAGTGATTTAAAACTTGCAATATTAAAACGGGAACAGGGGCAGTCGGGGTTAAAAAAATGAAAAAAAACAGGTCGTTTAGATTCATTTTGTATAGAGCCACTGATGTTAATTCGTTGCCCCCGGTAAACGGGCTTGTAATCTTTCGGAATTGGCGTGGGTAGCTGATAAATTAATTCGTTATACCAAAACAGACCCCCAACTATTACCAGTAAAAATATTAGCCACACGGACACAACGAGCTTTTTCATCTTTTTGTTTCTTACGTAAGTACCACCCAAAAGTTACTTAATAACTATAAATTAACGTAGTAATTACCGTTTTATCGATTTCTGCATTAAATATTTGTTGTTTTTTACCACAATTTTAACCGGGTTGCTCCAGTATGCAAACAGGCGATAAATAGCGATGATAATTATACTTCCGTCGGTAAATTTGATGTTTATATCGATTTTTGGAGAAAAAGTCAATCCTGCTTTTTATCTTAGAATTTCAAAAGAAGAGATTTATGCATTTCAAAAAACAACTCGGTGTAATCGCTGGTATTTTAGCCGTAGTAGCTATAAGTGTAGCCGCTACCTTGCCCCAGCAACAAGGTCCGCCAAAACTGGTAAACCTAAAAGTGTTCCCTAAGAACATTCCTTACCATGTACTCGATCATGCTATGGACGAATGGTCGGCATCATTGGGGGTACGCTGTAATTTTTGCCATGCCCGTAACGAGCAGACTGGCAAAATGGATTTTGCAAGCGACGCGAAACCCGAAAAAACCGCGGCGAGGCACATGTTCCTGATGACTGAAAAAATCAACAAGAAATATTTCCAGGCTCCGAAAGATTCATTAGGCTTAATTGTCGCAACAGGCGTTAATTGCAATACCTGTCATCGCGGTACAGCGCATCCCGAGTTGAAAATACCCGAAGAACATCATGGTCCGGGTGGTCCGCCTCCAGGTGGACCCGGCGCTCCTCCTCCGGGTGGCGCAGGTGCCCCTCCTCAGGGTATGTAATATTTAGTATATATTATCAGGAATGTAAATAACGGTATTGGCCAGGCTATCGTTTATGGGTACATCGCAAGCTAAAACAGTTCTTTTAACTGAGCTGTGACTGTCGGCTATTTGTACCAAACAAGTTCCGCAACTGCCCATGCCACAACATAAACCAAATCCAGGAACAGCTAACCTATCCGATATCAATATCATCAAGCTATAGTATTGATTCGGATAGGTTTGCATTCGGTTTGTTTCGCCCCTATAAACTAGCTTTAACTGGATAGGTGTCTTTTCTAAACTCATTTGCTTATTAATTCCCGGCAACAAGCTGTAGCAGCCTTGCCTCATCTTTAATCATAATGCTTTTGCCGGATAAAGTAATAATATGTTCGTCCACAAGGTCGTTTAGGGTACGAAACAGCGATTCGTATGCTGTGCCGGCAAAGGATGCCAGATCCAGCTTTGCGGGCTCGAAATTGATAAAGCCGTTCTCGCTTACGCCGAATTGGTTTTTTATGGAGATAATTGCCTGCGCGACACGACCTTTTACGGGGAGGTGTACCAGGTTCTTCATTCGTTTTTCGGAAGTTTGTAGCTCATCGGCAAAGAATCGCATCAGTTTTATCACGAAATTATTATTTGCAGTTAGCGACGACTCAAAAAAAGACATATCAATATAACAGACTACCGCGGCCTCCAGGGCGGTTGCCGAAACCGGGTAAATATCCCCGCTGCCAATGCCCAGGTGCCCTAATATATCGCCTTTTTTTGCAAACCTCAATATCAGTTCTTTTTCATCGTCCCATTTTTTGTGCACTTTAATATTGCCTTCGTAAACAAAATAAATGCCTTTAACAGGATCGCCTTCTGCAAATATCAGCTGTCCTTTTTTTATATGGATGTTTTGTTTACTTGCCTGAATTGCCGGTTTCCAGCCGTCTAAACAGAAAGTACATAAAAACAAGTATTTAAATCGCATAGATGCCTGGTGTTTGCCATTATATAAACTGATAAAACAGGGCTAAATTATGAAAACCCCCTACCTTTTAGGGTTTTTGACCCCGATATAATTGACTTCTCCAATAAAAAACAAGTTTCCAAAATCCGAACAAAAGTCATTTAATCATACAAATTAAAACAATTATTTAATATAAAACATTACACATGCAATGTTTTTTAACATTTTTAATTGACTGCGAGTTGTGTTTTATGTAATTTTGCAGCAATCATGAAACACGTTAACAACCAAAACGGAATACCAGTCTCTCCGTCATTACCATTCATTGAGGGATCTTCTCAAAAGGCAAAAAATAGCCTGTTGCAAAAAACAAGGCTTTTAAAAGTATCAGGGCTGTGTGTGCTGGTAGCGACGGCAGTTAGTGTTATAGCCAAGTTTTTAGTTCTTCTCATTAACCTGGTTACCAATATATCTTTTTACGGGTGCGTAAGCACCGCATATCATAGTCCCGCAAATAATCACCTAGGCTTGTGGGTCATTATTGTTCCTGCAATCGGGGGTATTTTGGTTGGCTTCATGGCGTTATATGGCTCAAAAGCCATTCGTGGCCATGGGATACCCGAGGCTATGGAACAAATTTTAGTAAATCAAAGTAAGATTAAGCCCTCGATTACATTTTTGAAGCCCATTTCATCAGCTATCGCGATAGGCACCGGCGGTCCATTTGGTGCCGAAGGACCCATCATAGCGACCGGGGGCGCATTGGGATCAACATTGGGACAATTATTCAAGGTAAGCTCGAACGAGCGTAAAATTATTTTGGCGGCAGGAGCCACAGCGGGCATGTCGGCCATATTTGGCACCCCTATCGCCGCCGTATTTTTGGCAATAGAATTGTTGCTGTTCGAATTTTCACCACGCGCTATTCTACCTGTCGCGCTTGCCTGTATTACGGGTGCGGCTGGCCACCGTTGGTTGTTCGATTCTGGCCCGGTATTCACTATGGCCGATCTTAAAACACCAACCAACCAGGCACTCGCCATATATAGTGCCATCGGTCTGGCTATAGGTTTCCTTTCATTAGGTGTCACAAAAATTGTTTATTTTGTTGAAGATAATTTTGAAAAACTACCAATTCATTGGATGTGGTGGCCTGCAATAGGCGGCCTGGCTGTTGGATGTATAGGTTATTTCGCACCGCATACGTTAGGCGTTGGATACGATAACATCATTAACATACTTTCGGGTACGGTTACCCTATTGATAGTGGTATGGTTGTTTTTTTTCAAGTTTTTATCCTGGGCAATTGCCTTGGGCAGCGGTACTTCCGGCGGAACGCTGGCGCCTTTGCTTACCATTGGCGGCGCAGGCGGCGCAATACTTGGGGCCGTTATTTTGAGGGTGTTTCCAGGCGCGGGTATTAACATACCAATGGCGGCGCTCATCGGGATGTCATCTATGTTCGCTGGCGCATCGAGGGCCTATTTGACGAGCATTGTTTTCGCGCTTGAGTCTACCGGACAATTCCATGCTTTGTTGCCCCTGTTGGGCGCATGTACAGCATCCTATCTCGTTTCTTTCTTTTTGATGGAGAACACCATCATGACCGAAAAAATTGCCCGCAGAGGTGTTTTTACACCCGATTCGTTCGAACCAGACGTATTGGGGAAATTTACCGTTGGTGAAATTATCACAACAAAAGCCCCCTCTTTGAACCCCGAAATGACGATACGCGAGGTAAGAGATCTGCTAAAATCAGAAAACAATGACGCTAATTATTTTATCGTTACCGATAAAAAAGGCGATTATGCTGGTACGGTAAATCTTGCCGACATTAACAACCATAATACTCCTTCGGATACTGTACTGGGAAATATTTTACAAAACTCCCAACAGTCATTAAAAAGCACAGATAATTTACGAAAAGCAGTAGAATTGATGTCGGAAGAAGGAGTCGAAACTTTACCCGTAACAACAGCCAACAAGGTAGTTGGCATTATTAGCTATATCGACATTTTGAACGCCTACAAATTTTACCATCAACAAAATGAAAGTACCGATCGTCATATTTCTTTAAAACGACAACGTTTAAAAGTATTGATACGCGGCCGCGAATTATTTAAACGGGGTGAGAAGGTTGTGTGAGGTTATTAATGCACCTCTCTTTAAAGAGTTCTCCGTGCCAATATGCGGCGACTATCATTCAATCCGAAGCACCTTCACTATTTTGTTTTGATCGTGTTAAAGCGTAAATAGCAAAGAAATATTTTGGGGAGAAGTTCATTACCATTTTTTTTCGAAACAGCAAAATCAACGACATGTCAAACGAACTTGTTACCCTCGTAGCCAACATCGCGCTTACTTTATCAGTAATAGTCGCGGTTATTTTTGGAATCGCGCAAGTAAAAACGGCCAACAAAGATCGGCGGGAACGGTTGGCCCTCGACACTTTGAGAAGTTTCCAGACCAAAGAGTTCGCGGAAATGCTTAACTATATTCATAACGCAAACATTCCTTCTTCGTCTGCTGAATGGGAAAACTGGCCGCAAGAAGATCAGATACGTTTTATCCACATGGCACAACAAATGGAGTCGATCGGACTCTTATTGGCCGAAAGACTAATCAGTATCGATTTACTCGACAAAACCTTGGGGTCATTCGTGAGCAGCACCTGGGAGAAATGCCGACCCCTTACCTTAGATTTGCGACTAACCAACAACGATCCTTACCTGAACGAATATTTTCAATGGATGGCAGAACAAGTTGAACATCGTATGAAAGAGAAGCCCCGGAAACCTTTTTACCTGTCGTCTAAAAACGCTGTTTAAACGGCATTTTAAGCACTACGGCCTAACCGCCCAGCCCAAACCATCTGCCCCTTTTATATCGATATGCCCGGTAACTTCTAAGGTTTTAAGGTCGACAACAGCTACATAGTTATCGCCGGTGCAGCCAATAAATGCACGCGAACCATCATCGTCTACCAAAATACCTGCGGCACCGTGGCTGGTGGAAATACGCTTAATTTCCTGATGCGATGCCACGTCGTAAATAAACAAGTCACCCGTTCTCAGGCTTGTAATCAATACCCGTCTGCCATCTGGTGTAAATTTAAGCCTGTTGGCACCGAATGCTTTTGCATCAATTTTAGCGATCACTTTTTTGGTTGCTATATTGATAATCGCAATAGTGCCATCATCGGCAGAAGCCGTCCATAATTCGCGGCCATCGGGCGATACATCAAACCCTTCCGATCCTTTTGATACCGGAATAACCGTTTGTACCCAATCCTCGTGTTGCCTTGCTCCCGGAGGCATTTGCCCCATCGGTGGTGGTGGAGGCATTTGAGCACCCGGTTGCGGCATCGGCCCCATCGGCGGAGGTCCTTGCTGGATCAGGGTATCTATCAAAATGCTTACCGTGCCCGACGATACATTTGTGGTGTACACCTTTTTCCCATCGTTGGTTAAGTAAATCATGTGCGTTCTGTCTTGCCCGGTCCCCATTGCCCAGTCGAATTTATCGGTAGCGGGGTCATAGCGGCCAACAGATTTGGCACCTTCGGCACTGAGCCACACTTTGCCATCGACAAAAATGAGGCCATGCGGACCGTTTAGTGGTTTTGTATCGATAGTTGGCAGTGCCTTTTGCGCTACCAGGTCAATCACATTGATTTCGTGCAGGCTTCCACCCCCATAGATAGAAACATAAGCCGTTTTTCCATCGGTCGATGCAACAACCTCATGCGGATCACTGCCAACCGGCACCCGCGCGATAACCTTTAGTGTAACCGGATCGATGATGGCCAGGATATGATCACCTTTTGAAAGTGCCAGCAGTGCACGCCCTGGTGTCGACTGTGCAATGCAAGCCGTTGTGGTATAAACCAAGGCTATCCATAAAACATTAATGGCAACCAACTTTCTCAGGTCGAATCTTAGCGCTTTTACAACCACACCGGGATTGATATTTTTCATAATAATATACAAATTGGATCAACAGGTAATATTTTCTGGGCGCCTAATCAGCACCTTTTTTAACAAATATAGAGAAGCCTGTTAAACTTTCGCCGCCGAAAAGAGGCTAATCGACAATAGCCGAATAGAAATAGACCGGGCATTGTTTTTTATCGATGGAAAAAGAATATCTTTCGGTCAAGCTTTACCTAAACAATTATGGATGGTACTTTTGCAATGTATTACAAATTAGAAAACAAAATGGTAAAGTATTTTCGATTGGTTTATATCATTTTTTTCACAGGCCTTTTCTTTGCATCCAAGGGTTATACGCAGGTTAAAGCACATAAACGTATTATATCAACCAAAATGGTTGTTCTTACTTATAAACACAACGACAGTTCGTCTCTGGCAGACCAAAAAGACACGCTAAACATTCCAGTTGTTTCGGATAAATATCCAGGATTAAAAAAGGCTTTGGCATTCGAAAACATAGGTAATGAAGACGGACTACAAGCCACAATAAAAAACTATGCCGCCTGTGCCTGCGGCATTACCAGCCTAAACTATGAAGTGGTTTATGAAAGTAACGACATTTTGTCGATAAAAATTTTTACCGAATGGATGGGCTCATACCCAAGCGAAAACACCCTAAATCTCACTTCAAATATACACACTGGTGCAGCATACCCAATAAGTAACGAAATTAACTCAGCCGGGCTAAAATGGATATACAGTACTTACAAAAAATTAATAAAAAAACGCATTGCTCTGGATTACGCATCTAACAAAGGTAACGGTGAAAATGAAGACACCTACAATGATTTAATTAAATCGATCGATACCCTCACATCAGCCGAAATGCAAAAAAATTATTTATTCACCAACTCAGGAATCATCTTTAACACTGATGGAATATTGCCGCATGTGATTCAATCTTTTGAACCTGACCGGCATTGGCTAATTCCGTATAAAAAGTTACAGCAGTATAAACAACCGCATGCCATTGTGTTATGACTTCCGGCTTCTTTCTATTTCACATTTTCCCACCAATTGGTAAATTGCTGATCAACATCCTTCAGGTTTACCCGCTCACCTATCATGGGTGTGATTATGGAAAGTACAGCTTCCTGGTTAAGTGCTGTGATTTTCGACAAAGGCTCATCCCAGGCGTGGTTGGCTAAAGCAAACTTTGAGGAATGCACAGGGAACAGTCTTTTTGCCTTTAATTCCTCTGCTGCTTTTAGCACTTCATCGGGCAATGAATGAATGTATCTCCATTTTTTATCGTACTGTCCGTTTTCCAAAATAGCCAAATCGAATGGGCCATGCTCTTTGCCTATTGTGGCGAAATGGGTATCGTAACCGCTATCGCCACCAATAAATATTTTCATGGTTGGCGTTTGTAACACGTATGATTGCCAAAGGGTATTGCACCTGCTAAGCCCCCGGCCCGAAAAATGCCTTGCCGGTGTGGTATTAACAATAAAACCATCGCCGAGCTCAATTTTCTCATTCCAGTCTTTTTCAATAATATCGCTGGCAGCGTACCCCCAGTATTCAAAGTGCGCGCCAACGCCGAGTCCGCAAATCACTTTTTTTATTTTGGGTTTTAGTTTAACGATGGTTTCATAATCCAAATGATCATAATGATCATGGGATATAAAAAGATAATCTATGTTGGGCATGTCGTCCACGGTATAGCGGTCCGTTCCCTCAAATGCCTTAATACTGCCGGGAATCGGTGACGCATTGCCACTAAAAACCGGATCTACCAACATGCGTTTCCCATTGACTTGCATGAAATAGGATGAATGCCCAAACCAAACTAAAACATCATCGCCGGAAAGCAAGTTTAATAAGTCTGTCTTTACCGAAGGAATGATATCGATAGGAAACCGCCTTTCCGCTTTTTTAAAAAAGAACTCATACATCACCCCCAACATCGTATAGCCTTCGGTGATTTGGGGTGTTAAATTAAAGTTTACGAATTTCCCGCTTTGATAGTTAGGTGATTTTTGTAGTCGGGCGAGTCGTTCGCCCGTAGGTTTTTTGCCGAATTTTTGAAACATCATATATGAAAAGTAGAACTATAATAACGAATATAGTAAACCAAACCATAAAGCTGCATTTATATCGACAAACCAATTA
>Ga0364866_10473_pt1 | contig 24898 bp, 23 predicted proteins | sample ExccelAu500001D3_3_FD_206913 | JGI IMG/M metagenome (GOLD analysis project Ga0364866, IMG submission 206913) | Enriched cells from Trout Bog Lake Hypolimnion, Wisconsin, USA - BchlTB.Aug13.5000.01.D3 | ecosystem: Environmental > Aquatic > Freshwater > Lake > Hypolimnion/Profundal zone | place... | reverse complement strand
TGGGTGGCGCTCATTACGGTTATCAATCCAGGCCTTAGCTACGACCTCTTTCCTTTACAGCTACTATAAAGTTCATAATCAAAAAAAAGCATTTTAATCTTTTGGGTTGAATTCCCCGAAGCTTGCTTCGGCTTTTCTTGTTAGTTTCAGTTTCCTTTCCAAAATGCCCCGGGGCTTGCTTCGGGGTTCTTTACTCTTTTTTTGCCAATCAAAGACAATGGAGTCAATCGAAGGGGCTCAGAAATGGATGAGACCATGAAACCGACGCGCCGGTGCTTGTCGATGATCATGCCGGTAAGCAAAGAGGCAACCATCGTGGCCGGGTAGAGGCGTTCGACCAAACGGCAAACTAGAACAAATTAAGGGATTCTGCTTTTCCTTGCCGACGAGATAAAGGCTGCATAGGGCTCTCCCCGAGGAAAAATTCATTCAATGGGTTTGGGAGAGGGCAATGAATGCTGAAGATACCACTTCGCAAAAGCCTTGCTGAATTTTTCCGAAGTTTCGGGCGTAACGTGCGCGTGATCGCGATAAGCCTCAGGAGGCTGGACAAGCAGTTCGTTTTGCCAGACCAGCGTCAGATTGGGATAAGTTGCCGCGCAGTCTTTGAGAAAGTCCTGAAAATCCTGATGAATAACGGGGGAGAGCAACGCTTCATAGTCAGGATTCATTTGACCTACGATAACGATTACGCGCTGACCTTTGCTCGCGCTGTGCTCGATAAATCGACGGAATGCCGCTTTTTGGTATTCAGCCTCATCGCTAAAGCCATAGCTGATTATATCACTCGATGTTAGCTTTGGCGCCGCCACTATTTTAGGTGGTAATGCGGTGGGGCCGAGGAGGGCATGTTGAAAGGACGCGCGATACTGAAAAAGCGGAGAAATCATTCCCAAGGCCGTATAACGCGCGGTCGTTGGGTAAAAAAAGCGCCAAGCTCCGATGGAAAGGCTCTGGGGAAGGTCCCGAAGTCTTAGCAGGTCCCTGGCACTGGAGGAATCCCGCCCCAAGGCATAGATATTGGTAAAACTGATATAGTAAACGAAATCCGTAACGTACTTCGGGCTGAATCGTTCACCAACAAAGAAGACATCTGCTGCGCCACTGCCGGGATACCAGAATTCCATCATCCATGCTTTCCCTGCGACTTCCGAATTGAAAATCTCGGCCGTAAACTGCGCTTGAGATTGACTCGATCCCACCACCGCGATAAGAGGGCGGATTTTGACCTCGCGCATGAGATTCTCCTTCGTGTGGAACTGGGCCTGGTTTTCAACGCTGGTTCCCCGCAGGATCAGCCAGAACAGCGCCGTTTGTGCAGCAAGCAGGCACCAGACATTCAAGGCGATGAACAAGCCAACGCCCGCGATCCATGGAGCTAGTTGAGAACGGGACTTGGTGATGCGATGGCCTATGGCGGCGATGAGAACGCAGCCCGCCCAAACGAGAGAAGTGAGCCAGAGGGCGTCCGTGAGGCGGGCAGCGACAAACTCCGTAATGTCCGGTACTTTTGACCCGCCGAGATTGGCGATAGTTGAGCCAAAATGTGCGGCAGCGAAACGGCCCAGCGCATCACCCACCAGAGCGTTGCCCAACCAGGCGAGGCCAAGGATAACTGCGGTTATGATAAAAAAACGTCGGTTCACGATGATCGAGAGGAAGGTGTCGTCGTTGCGCCCATCTTTAAAATTGAAAGTAGATGAATTGAGAACCATCGAAGACGCCGAGGATGCAGAGCAAAGTGAGGGCGACGCAGATTCCGGCTGCCTGCTGACGTGGGGACCAATCGACGAACAGGTCCATCTTTCGGTGGGTCGCTTGAAATACCATGCCCAGCGAGCCAAGTAGGATGACGGCCCATGCGATTGGCAGAAGTGTGGTGGGGGGAGTTGCCATGGCCCGGAGAAAATTCCAGATTAAAATATCGGATCGAATTCCGGGCGCGCATGAGCCTGCGCGAAAGATGAGCCATCCCACACAAGTCAGGCCGAAGAACCCCATGATTTGGGCCGCGACCAGCAGGCGGCGCGCAGGGGCGCGGCTGCCAAAGATTTCATTCCCCGCCCGTTGCACGCAGAGCAGGGTGCCATGATAGAAACCCCAGATCAGGTAAAGCAAACCGGCACCGTGCCATAGTCCGCCCAAAACCATGGTTGCCATCAGATTTCGGTAAGTCTTGAACCGGCCGTAACGATTACCCCCCAATGGAATATAGAGATAATCCCGGAGCCAGGTTGAAAGGCTGATGTGCCAGTTTTTCCAGAATTCGGAAGGGCCGGTGACCAAGTAAGGCGCACGAAAGTTTACCACCAACTCGAATCCCATCAATTTGGCCAGGCCGCGCGCAATATCGGAATAGCCGGAGAAATCACCGTAGATTTGGAAAGCAAAGGCGAGGACAAACCACCAGGCGTTAGCATCGGCTGAAGGCGGAATTTGTTCTCTAAAGCCGGAATCGGCAATATGGGCCAGGTGGTCGGCAATGACTATTTTTTTGACGAAGCCAATAAGAATCAGCCAAAGGCCGTTGACCAACTCATCCCGTTTGATAACGCGAGGTTGCGAGCACTGCGGCAGCAAATTCGAGGCCCGCATGATTGGGCCGGCCACGAGGTGGGGGAAATAACTGACAAAGAGGGCGAAATCGGCGAAGTGGCGCGCGGGGGCAAGTTCACGGCGGTAGACGTCAAGGGTATAACTCATCGAGACAAAAGTGTAGAAGGAGATGCCGACGGGAAGAATGACGTGCAAAGTTGGCCAGTCGGCGGAAAGTCCGATGCCGTGCAGAACGGTTTGAAGGCTGGTGGAAAAAAAGTTGAAATATTTGAAGGTTCCGAGAGCCGCTAAATTGGCCACAATGCTGATGGTCAAAAACCGCCTCCGCACAGCGTGATCGTTCGAATGACCAATTTGGCGTGCGACCCAGAAGTCAATGGATGTGGTGGATAACAGAAGCAGGGTAAAGCGCCAATCCCACCAGCCATAAAAAAAATAACTCGCGGCAAGAAGAAGATAATTTTGCCATCGAAACGGGAATAAATAATAGAGGGGAAAAACGACCGCGCAGAAAACTAGAAATGTAATCGAGTTAAAGACCATTCGCGCGAAAAAATGAGGTGTTTTATTCCTCCAGTCAACGTTTTTTAATACTCGTTTGGGTTAATTCCCCGGCGCTTGCAGCGTCAATACTAATCTGGCATTGCTCTCAATACCCCGCTGCTTGTTGAGGGGTGTATTCATTATTTGTGAGCTTTGAGCTTAACTTTCTTGGGGATTTTCCGCGCAATAATTCTTCTCTCATTGCCATGCAACGCGCTAACGCTCCCTCTTGGCTGATGGCACGCCTTCTCGACTCCATTAACTCGCCCGCCGATGTGAAAAAAATTTTGCTGAAACAACTCCCCACGCTGGCGCGGGAGATTTGCGAATACTCAGCCCACAGGATGAAATCTCTTTGACTTGTGATAATCCAGCGGCAACGATTACGGAATGAGCGATGTTCGTTTCATAATTGGGTCGCCATGGCGCGGCCATGATCAGATCGACGGCAAGAAGCTCGGACTGGCGGCTGGAAATTAAGATCCGCATCCACCTTACCCTCTTACGACCAATATCTTTTTGCCAATCAAAGACAATGGAGTCAATCGAAGGGGCCTAGGTATGAATGAGATCACGGAACCTAATCGCCGCTGCTTGTCGGTGATCATGCCGATTTACAACGAGGCAGCTACCGTGGCCGAAATTATCCGACGTGTTTTGCAACAGGACTCCGTCCAGGAGTTGATCATTGTGGACGATTGTTCGAGCGACGCGACGCTGGAGGTGCTTCGAAAGCTCGCCTCGGAAGATAACCGGATTCGCTTGTTCAGCCATGACGTGAATTGCGGCAAGGGTGCGGCTTTAAGAACGGGCTTAAAAGAGGCCCTGGCGGATGTGGTGGTCATTCAAGATGCCGATTTGGAGTACGATCCAGCCGAATATGGAAAACTTCTGAAGCCGATTTTAAACGGGCAAGCCGACGTGGTTTACGGATCCCGCTTTCTCGGTTCGGAAGCGCACCGGGTGCTCTATTATTGGCACTCGGTGGGTAATTATTTTCTTACTCTATTGTCCAACATGGCAACCAATTTGAATCTGACGGACATGGAGACTGGCTTTAAGGCATTTCGCCGAGAAGTGATTCAAAAAATAAACTTGGTGGAAAACCGATTTGGATTTGAGCCCGAAGTTACCGCGAAATTAGCCAGGCTTCACCCCAAATTGCGCATTTATGAAGTGGCGGTTTCGTACTACGGACGCACATATGAAGATGGGAAAAAGATCGGCTGGCGGGACGGCGTCCGCGCTCTTATTTCCATATTTAAATATAACTTCTTCAACCCTAAATGATATTTGTAGTCAAGCGTGTGGAAGGAGTAAAAACAACTTCTTGCCAATGTCTATGATCTAATCCGAAAATCTTTTGATTGCAATCACTCGATGTTCTGTTAGTTAAGATTGGAATTTAGGGATTTACTATGTTTGGGCTATACCGTTTTATCCTGTCTTTACTCGTAGCCCTAAGTCATTTCGGCTTCACTTTTTGCGGATTTAATCCGGGGCAGTGGGCGGTGGTCTGCTTTTATGTACTCTCAGGCCTGCTCATGGAGCGACAGTTTAAAAAACTTGTTATAGTCGGGGGAACGTTTGCTTTTTATACAGATCGCTTCCTTCGCATCTTTCCTCTATATATCATCGTTGTTATTTTATGTGTAATTACAACTCCAGTTAGGCGAAATGACTTGTTGGCCAATATTACTCTGTTGCCGCTTAACTACGCTGTCCTTACCAAAACCTCAATGTATCTGGGTTCTGCTTGGTCACTTTCCTGCGAGTTTCATTTTTATCTGCTGGTGCCCCTTGTTGTCTTCCTGTCGACTTACGTTCTTCGGTGGATTCTAGCGGCCAGTCTGACGGTGTTTGCAATTTCGCCTTTTTTACCTAATTCGGCCTTCTGGGCTTATGTCGGGCTTCCGGGAACTTTGTTTACTTTCCTATCAGGCATTCTGATCAATCGGCAGGATTGGGGCAGCCTTCGTATCTTCTACTCAATTGTTGCGATATTAGGTGTAGGTTTTCTTTTTTCCAAGGTTGCTGGAATGGAGCTCCCCACAGGAATTCACTGTAATGTTTGCATAGGATATTTAGTTGCAGTTCCTACGACTCTTCTTTTGGCCAGACTTTCGCCCAAAATCCTTTGGGATCGCTTCTTAGGTCTTTTCTCGTATCCGCTTTTTTTAGTGCACACTCTTGTAGGGACATTATGCTTGATCTACATCCCGACCGTAGGCATGGCGACGGTTATGGGGCTTTCGCTACTTGCCACGGCTTGCCTCATCATTTTGGTGGAACTGCCATTTGATTACATCAGGTATAAAATACGGAATACAAAAAGTTTTTTAACGCAAGTGAATTCAGGCCTGATTCTGTTGTTGACGGAGAGCTGGTGGCATCGACGGTTAACCTCTTCTTCCGAAGCTACTATGATTCACGAGAGAGAGAAAAACTCCTTCGATTGGCTGGCGCTATGGATCCTTTTTTCCGCATGGTCTTCACTTTCCGGCTGGTGTTTGTCTGCTTGTGGATATTTAAAACCTGCAGGGATTGCCATCTCCTATTCACTTTTTTTTGCCTGCTTAATCCTATTTCGCTCTCACCTTCAAGGTAAGGGTGGACGGACTGGATGGAAGATACTTCGTTCGTGCTATTTGGCACCCAAGATATGGCTACTGCTTACGGTTCTCGTTTTCGTTGGTGGGATTGCATATTCTCCCAATAACTATGACTACCTGACTTATCGTTTCCCCCGGATTCTCTATTGGAGTTGGGATCATGCCTGGAGCTGGATCCCAACGGTTGACCATCGGATGAATTATAGCGCCACAGGGTTTGAATGGGACATGGTCCCCTTATTTATTATCTTCAAGACGGACCGGCTTTTTTTCTTGATCAATTTTATATCCTACTTATTGCTGCCGGGAGTCATTTTTTCTGTCTTCTCTAGTTTGGGGATCAGCAAAAGGATAAGTTGGTGGTGGATGTGGATTTTGCCGTGTGGTTATTGTTATATTCTTCAGGCCGCCAGCGCTGGAAATGACTCCTTCGCAGCTCTCTACTTCCTTGCCTCACTCCATTATCTCTTCCAGACAAAAACCTCTTCTGCGGTTAAAAACCTGACTTTTTCATGCTTGGCCATCGCATTGATGACTGGAGCAAAAGCCTCCAACCTTCCTTTGGTATTGCCATGGTTGATTGTCCTTTTCTTTCACCGAAAATACTTTCTTGAAAAAAGCAGGCCCGTGATGCTCGCGATGGTCCTGATTGCCGCCGCCGTTTCCTTTCTACCTATGGCGCTGCTCAATATTCATTTTACCGGCGATTATGCCGGTGATCCTAATAACTATACAAAAATGAAAGTGAGCAATCCTGTGAGTGGTATGTTGGGCAATTCGCTCCAGCTTGGAAGGGACAATCTGGCGCCGCCGCTTTTGCCCCGCCCCATCGACTGGGGGCCTATGGTGCCCTCTCAACTGAAAGCGATCCTTGATCGTGATTTTCCACGACTCAATCTGCGCATGGGAGAATTGCAAATTGAAGAGGGAGCCGGTTTGGGTCTTGGAATCGTTCTGTTTGTGAGTCTGTTCATCGTCATGGGCATGAGGGCCAGGGTTGCAGCACCAAGCTTGGTCGTCGCTCGAAATAGCCAGGCGTTATGGGTGGTCGGCGCTGGCGTAATCGCCTGGCTGGTTTATATGTCGAAAATGGGTAGCGAAGCGACTTCCCGATTGATCGCGGCTTACTATCCGCTGCTCGTTGCAGGCATCCTGGTGATCGCCTCGCTCGACGGGCGGATTGTTTACCGTTGCATATTTAAATGGATCAGCTTCATCGCGATGTTGAGTGCGATTCCTCTGGTGATCCTGTGTCCGGCACGTCCGTTGTTTCCGGTACAACTTCTCTCCAACATCATGATAAAGAGTCATGTCCCCAGTGGAATTGTCGCGAGGTACAACCAGGTTTACAGCGTCTACGCCGCGCGCTCCGATGGTTTAAAAGAATTAATCGTCTCAATTCCGCCGAGCGAACGAGCCATCGGTTTGTTGCAGACCGGTGACGACGCCGAGGTTTCTCTTTGGCGTCCTTTTGGAACGAGAAAGGTTATCGAGGTGACGCCGAAGGATTCGATGGAGGAAGTGAAAGCGCGGGGACTTCATTTCGTGGCAGTCAATCAGGATGCTTTAGTCTTCCGCTATCACACCACCCTGGCCATCTTGGAGGCAAAATGGTCGGCTTCTCTCGTGGTGAAAAAAAGCATTATTCTGATGGCTCGCGTAGGTCCGGAGACGTGGTATTTGCTCAGGTTGTAAATGGGGGCGAGCGGAAGTTTTAGGGCATTTAAAAGGCGAAGCATTGAGGATTCCACCCGCGTACTTCGGTATTATTGATATCTGCATAACAGACTGACTTTAGTGGCCAGAGTCCCATTTCCCATTTCCACCTCAGCTGAGCGTCACTTGATCATCAGCGGAACCGCCGTCAGCCGGTAAACCGACGCATCATTCCAGTCGCCTGCCGCGAAAACCCACACCGTCGATCCGTCCGGCGACGTGAACTTCGGACAAATCTCCGGGCAATAAAACCCCTGCGGTTCCCAAGTGTGCGAGTCCACCATTCGCCACGGGCCCCACGGATGCGCCGCCACATAAAAGTCCCACGTGGTTTTCAAGGACGCTTTCGGCTGCTTGCCGCCTCCCGCCGGGTAGTACCACCCTACCATCAGGTAACATTTCTGCACGGGAAGATAGGCCGCCCCCGTCATGCCCAGATGATTTGGCATCGCCAGCACCGGCTTTGCATCGCTCACGCTTGAGATCCACGACGCATCCGCCGCGCCGTCGCCGCTGGTGAAATACTGCCAGTTCGCTCCCGAGAGATCGCCGATCTTCGATTTCAGCACCCGCCCCAGGATCATCGCGTCGCCATTGTCCCAGAACCCATTGTTCGAAAGTCCGTAGACATATTTGTCGCTCTGGTCAGCCACTGCCTCCTTTCCCTCCTGCCCGTAATTGATAAAATAGGCCGTCGCGAATCCATTCCCCGGAAACATCGGGTGGTCATAATTCTCCTTCTCCGGACGCGTCCAGGTCTTACCGGCATCCTCTGACTTGATGATGCTTGCGTTCTGCGCCGATTGCCGCCGGTTTGCATCGCCACTCGACTCGCCATACTTGTGCCGCGCCACCAGCCAATAGATCGCGCCGTCCAACGCCACGCAGCCGCTCGATTTCCACGTGCAGCCATCCGGCCCCGTCTCGTTCGTCACACCGTAATCGGGCGTCATATAATTCAACGTCCTGCCGGTCAGCTTGTCTGGCTCATCACCGAAGATCTGATTAAAGGCAATGTTCCCGCGCCCCTTGCCATGAAAGCCCTTCGTATCGTTCGACGGGCTGAACAGCGATCCGTTCTTAGTCCACGCCAGCATCCACGTATCTCCCCAGTTATCCGGCACCGGCACGGGCGTGCCGACGGTAATGTTGTGAATGGAGGAATCGTCGGCGAGGCTATTCATTGTCGTAAAAGTCAGCAGTGAGCCGACAGCCAGCGCAACCGGAAGGATCGCCCGCGTGGCCATGCCTCAACCTAGCAGTGCGATTATCTGTTCCAAGCTCCAAACGTCATCGGCTATGCCCGCTTAAACTGCATTGTTACCAAAGTTCTGCTTGATGCCAGAAGGCGCAGATGAGGCGGGAGCGTTTACGGCGGATGCGGCGCAGGGCATGGGCGGCCCATCCAGAGAGTTGCCAGAGATCGCGGGCGCACAGGTTGGGCAACTCGTGCTGCTTCCAGTAACCCCAGAGGTACTCCACGGGATTAAGTTCCGGGGCATAGGCCGGAAGACGTTCCACCCAGATTTTGCCATGCAGACTTTTCAGGTACGCCCGGACGAGTCGGCTGCGGTGGGTGGCCACGCCGTCCCAGACAATGAGGAGCTTGCCCTTAACGTGACGTTGGAGGTGTTTCAAGAAATCGATCACTTGCTCGGTCTTGATTGCACCGGGGTAGAGTCGAAAGTAAAAGTTCCACCAAGACAGCCCGGCGATGGCCGAGAGCTTCTTCCAGTTGAAGTTAAACTCCAAAACCGGGGTCTGGCCTTTGGGACTCCATGTTCGCACCCGGTGTGGCTTCTGGCTCAGGCCGCTCTCGTCGATGAAGAGGAGGGTACGCCCTTCTTCCTTGGTTTTTTTTTGATGCGGGGCCACTCCACCCGTTTCCAGCGGGCGATCTCCTCTTCCTTGCGCTCGCGTGCCCGGCCCGTGGGACGTTGGCAACTCCATCCCATTTGTCCCAGCAACCGCCCCACATGATCGCGATGATAGCGCACCCCAAACTGGCGTTTGATGAGCCGAGCAATACGTTCGGTCGTCCACAATGCCGTTGCATACCCATGAGCCTGTGGGCCGTTCTGCAAATGCTCGGCCAGTTGAGCCAACTGCACCGCGTTAAGCCGGGGTTTGCGACCGGGCGGTACTCGTACCAATCCCTTCTCACCCTGAGATGCCATGACTTTGGCCCACTCATGCACCGACTGTCTTTTAACACCCAACTGCCGCGCCACTTCAGCTTGGCTCACGCACTCGGCCAGCAGCCTCGCCCCCTGCAATCGCCGTTGTTCCATCCGCTCATAATCACGTTTCTTGCTCATCCCTCCTTATAGCAAGATATGAGCCAATCTGTCAGTCTATTATGCAGAGATCAGTAGAATGCAGTAACTTTCTTGGATCTCGTGGCCGAGCGGCCAACATCCTGAAAAACACAAAGGCTCTAAGAGAGCGAAACAAAATGGCAAACCAATCTGTTAATGTTAAGGCCACGGTGGAATCGCGAGGAGTCCAAAGGGGGAAAGAAGGGAAAATGGTTCGCTTGACTCTGTGCGTTGCGAGCGTTATTGCCAGTGGATGACGCCAGCCGCGCAAGATAAGACCCTCGATGGCATACGCCCTGGCCAACCAGGGGGCTCGGCGTTCCAGAAATTCCGACAATTTTTTCAGCACCTTGGATTTTGGCCGGGGCTGCTTTTCTTGCTGAACCGATTTCTGCCTCTTCCATCCGTAACGATCAGGCTTCGGCATAGGCAGGCCAAACATGCTCTCTGTTGCAGGATGGGCACGAGTGACATCAATGTGTTTCGTCTTATTTTCGGCACGAGAGAATATAGCTGCCTGGATGATGTGAAAAATCCGTCTTTAATTTTAGACTGCGGCGCAAACGTTGGATATGCATCCGCCTATTTCTTAAGTCGATTTCCGAACGCTCATGTAATCGCGGTGGAGCCCGATCCGGAAAACTTTAAAGTACTGGAGCGGAATTTAGCTCCGTATGCGGGACGGGTTACCACCGTTCGTTCCGCCATCTGGCCCAAAAGAACGGGTATGAGATTTCCCCGGTGGAAAGATGCAACGGCTCAGAGTGTGCAGGTATTGGAGGCGCGAGAAGGCGAAGAATCGTCCTTGGAGAGCGTGACCATCGATAATCTGATTTCAGGCCGATCGGATCGGATATCTATTTTGAAGATGGACATCGAGTGCTCCGAAAAATATGTCTTTGCGGAGAATTACAAGTCGTGGCTTTCAAGGGTTGATAACATTGTTATCGAGTTGCATGACGAAGAGTGTCGTCAAATATTCGAAGCCGCTATTTCGGAAGAGAGGTTCAAAACGTTCCAACTTGGTGAGCTGACGGTCTGTAAGCGTTATCTTTAGCGGACCGGGGGAAGATCGCGGATTTTTTCGAGAGCCTTGGGCGTCGTTTCCGGTTGGCCCGGTAAAAGAGCCAAAAGCCATATCTGAGCAATCGGAAGGAGATAGACGTGGCCCGTCAGTCGGGTACGTTGTATTCGCATGCTTCCGCTGCATGCGAATAAGCACCAATCCCTTCGATGGACAGGTCGCAAAAAAACCTTTTGAATGCTCGATTCAAATGCTTATTTAATGTAGTAGGTTGAGAGCAACCAAACACGGTTTTTCAAAATGTTGTCCCGTCAGCACAATTTTTATCAACAGTTTCTTCAGCTGGTTGACGCCCTCCTGATCGGGGCCTCGATCTGGATAGCCCACGCCTTACGCTTCTTCATTCTTAATAAATTAATTTGGTTTGACGATTTTCCTTTGGCACCTCAGTTCGCCAATTGTTACTGGATGATTGCCCTGGCTCTTCCCTTCGGACCACTTGCACTCGAGTATATGGGCATTTATCAGACTCAGCCTCCGCTCAACTGGCTAAAATCTGTTGAGCGGATTGCGTGGTCTCTTTTTCTGGTACTCCTGGCAATATTTACCTGTGTCGTCATATTTCGCATTCCGCAGGCAACCATCAGCCGTACGGCTCTGGGACTCTTCTTTCTGCTCGCGCTGGGATCGCTCACAATTCGAACCATCCTCTTTCGCTTTTGGCTGATGCAGCGGGGTTCCCGAGTGCACCTGCGCCAATACATTCTACTTTGCGGATTGCGAAAGGATCGCGAAATCTGGAAGCAACGGTTCTTGTCACAACAGAGCAAGAATTTTGAAATCAAAGCGGAGTTTGATTTTCTGGAGGAAGGGCTTGAACGCTTTGTTGAGATGCTTCATGACGAAATGGTCGATATCGTTGTCTTTAGCCTTGAGGAGACTATTATTCCGCAAATACGGGAAGCGCTGTTGGCCTGCGAAGCCGAAGGCATCGAAGCGTGGATTTCTGCTGATTTTATCCAGACACTTTTCACCCGGGTGCAATTCGATCAATTTGCCGGGCAACCGCTATTGATTTACCGCACAACACCGGCCATCTCCTGGGAGTTGGTTGCCAAGCGGATCATCGACGTAACGGGATCTTTTGCGCTTCTCGTTTTGACCTCGTTGCCCATCTTGCTCATCGCGATTCTTGTCCGATGGACCTCACCCGGCCCAGCCATCTTCTGGCAAAACCGCAGCGGTCTGCATGGTCGGCCTTTCCGCATGTATAAATTTCGCAGTATGGTGACCAATGCGGAGCAGGCGCGCGCTGAACTGAAGAGCATGAACGAAATGTCAGGACCGGTTTTCAAGGTCAAAAATGATCCGCGGGTCACTCCGTTGGGATATTGGCTGCGCCGCACGAGTCTGGATGAATTGCCTCAACTCTGGAACGTCCTCCATGGTGAGATGAGCTTGGTTGGGCCGCGTCCGCTCCCCCTTTACGAAACGGCCAGTTTTGGCGATATCAGTCAACGTCGCCGCATGAGTGTACGCCCGGGGCTGACTTGCTTGTGGCAGGTGCGTGGACGCAATCAGATTACCGATTTTAAAGACTGGGTGCGTCTTGATCTGGAATACATAGATCGCTGGACCCTCTGGCTCGACATTAAGATTCTCCTGCGCACCGTACCCGTTGTCCTTTTCGGTTGGGGTGCAAAGTAGGACGCGCATCTTTCAAAGTTGTCATATGGCGGAAACTATCGAATAAATCTGTGTCGATTTTCATCAAAAAGCTCGGCGTAACGACCTCTGAGAAGAAAGAGCGCCTTCAGGAAACCTAGCCAGGTGTCGGCTTGTGCGCGAGCCACCGAGCCTTCGGCCATGGTCACTACGCTGCGGGGGTTTCGAAGAGCGATTCTTCCCAGGCGGTGCAAGGCACGCGCAGCTTGAAAAATCCAGTTTCGTTCCAGATTCAATTTCCAAGTCGAAAGACTCCTGTCGGTGGAGGTGCGTAACAGAGACAAAAAAACGGAACTATGCCCGGCTTCCCTCGTCATTCGCCTGAAATAGGACCAGGAAAGCCGGCTTTGCGTTAGGAAATGTTTATAAGATAATTCAGGCGTATAGTAGAGACGCCAGCCCAAGGCTCGGATCCCGTAGCAAAGATCTGTATCCTCCGCTGGGCGCATGGAGACGAGCGTGAATACTTCAGGTCCCAAACGTTCGGTACAAGTAAACTCGAACCCCGACTCCATGAGTTTTTCAAAAACACTTTTTCGGATGCACAGCCCTGCTCCCCAGAGGAGATGGGTGGGCTTGTCGGTGATGTCGCCCGCCTCGTCATACTGGGCGCTAGCCGCGTAATTCCCGGCAAACGGGGAAAACCATTCCGGACCGTGTCCATCCTCGAAGACGGCCTCGCCTTTTCCGCCGAGGGCACCCGCATCCGGTGTGGAAGAAAAAAAACGATAAACGGTTTCCACCCATCCAGGTACCACCCAGTTATCATCGTCGATGTAAGAGAGGAATTCGTAGCGCGCGACGGTCATGCCGCCGATTCTGGCATAACCCAAACCCCGTCGGCTTTCCTCCACTACCCGGAACTGGCCTGGAGCAAAATCCCCGGCAAAAGACTGGGCCACCTTCCAGGTGTCATCCTTGCTGGCACGATCGACAACTACCACCACCTCCCACGGGAAAATGGTGAAAAATCTTTGTCTAGCCAGATGGCGCAAGGACTCTGGGAGCCGTTGAGCGCTGTTGTAGCAGCAAATGATGACTGAAACTCCGTCGGGCATAAGGGTGGATCAATACTCGTGGTAAAGCACGCGATCAGGATACCGGGTATTCCGCGGAACCAATGATCAAATCACAGATCGCGGTTAGCCAGATCATGTGGGTGCATTCGATGATATTGTAGGCGCGGCTATCAACCCAGAGATTTACGATACCGAGCATTCGCAGCGGATTATCTGGGGCAAAACCGCTCAGCGTGACAAGACTGAAACCATGGGAGACGGCAAACTTTCCGGCAGCAACCATGTTTGGAGATCGCCCGCTCGAGCTGATCAAAATGACGACATCTCCCGGCCGACCGTGATGACGGATCGCCTCAAGAACCCAGCTTTCATAACCATAGTCGTTCGCGAACGCGGTAATCAAATTGGCATCATTGAAACTTAGGGCTCGAACGCCCGCCTGCTTGGTGAGGTCCACCGCAAGATGACTCGCGATCGATGCGCTGGCGCCGTTGCCAGCGAGCATGATCTTTCGACCTCCCGTCTTTGCGGTCTGAAGGAGATTTTTCGTTCGGATGAGATCGCTAAAAACCTCTTTCGCTGTCAGGATCTCCCGATAACGAGCCAGGTATTTTTCAAGCCAGGACGATTCGTTCATGGTGCATCTGTGCTTAAGGAATCCAGTGTATCGGAACTCCTCAAAAACTTACCCGATATTTTTGTTCAATGAACAAAAATAATCCTGCTTCCTTGCGGTTCAAAAAGAAACTTTACCTCGCGCAGATCGGAAAGCGCGGTGCGAATGTTTTCGTGGCGTTCCACCGGCGCATGAAAAAGCATGAAGCCTCCGCTCCCGGCGCCGAGGAGTTTGCCACCGTGCGCTCCAGCGCTTCGAGCCTTTTCATACCACGCGTCAATCCGAGGGTTGGAGATTCCACTGGCGATACTCTTTTTAAGGACCCAGCCTTCGTGTAGAATGTCGCCGAAACTGGAAATGTTATTGTGCTGAAATTCCGACCGCAAATCGTAGGCGAGCCGGACCATCGCTTTCATCGCGTTCCCGGCGTTCTTGGTGCCGACCATGGCCCGGCTTTGCCGGCTTAACACTTTTGAGGCACTCCGGGTGATCCCCGTATAGAACACGAGTAATTCGTTTTCCAAACGGCGCAACGTCTCCCGCGGGCAAATGATCGGATCGACACAGACGCTATCGTCGGAGTTGAACCGGATGAAGTTTAATCCGCCGAAAGCCGCCGCGTACTGATCCTGCTTTCCGATCGGTTCCTTGCACCGGTTGATTTCGATGCTGCAGGCTTGGGCGGCAAGCTCGCTGGCGGAGACGTGGCGTCCCTGATAAGCGTGCAGCGCATGCAATAGCCCCACCGTGAAGGAGCTCGAAGATCCAAGGCCCGTTCCCCGGGAGGGGATGTCCGCGACGGAAGTAATCTCAATCCCGCCCTTGATATGCAACATTGCGAGCGCTTCGCGAACCAGCGGATGAGAGAGTCGATCAGAGGATTCCACCTGTTCGGTTTTCGAATAGCTGACACGTAGCAAATGGTCGAATTTTTCGCTGACGGTGACATAAATGTATTGATCGATCGCCGTGGAAAGGACCGCGCCGCCATGCTTCCGGTAAAACGCGGGAATGTCACTCCCACCTCCAGCAAAGCTCATTCGCAAGGGAGTGCTGCTAATGATCATGAGAGATCAACCTTCATAGTTGCATGTGCACTGGAGTCAAGCACGATGATGCTTTCCTCTGTGGCGCGCGCCTCAAAAAGCTCCATCGCCTTCGACCCCTTCCAACCGCGAAGTTGATAGTCATTGAGAAAACGCGCGCGCCTGGTCGCCTCTGGACAAGAACAAAAGATGCGAATGCCGCACATCTCCCTGACCGCAGGAATGTCCAGGGCAATCACTCCGTCGATAAGGATGATGTCATGCGGAAAAAAAATCAGTTCAATCGCATCTTCACGCTGCCTTCGTGTCTTGCGATCGTAAAAAGGCGCTCGAATTCGAGTGCCCTGAGATGAGAGCTTCCCCGACAGCATCGCGAGGATGCTCTCAATCGCGCGGTAGTCGAAGCGATCCCGGACCGAAGGCCCCTTCCGCTGCTCCTCGCCCAGAATCCAGTTGTCCAAGGGAAGACTTTTGACGTTTAGATTGCGTTCGCGCAGAGCTTCCGTCATCAAGCTGGCGAGTGTGCTCTTCCCGCATCGAGCCAGCCCTCCCAGCGCAATCCGGTCGCCCGGGCGAATGCTGGCGACGAGTTGACGCGCCTTTTCGATCATCTTCGGGTGGTGCTCTGTGATAAAGTCCACGGCTTCGTTCAAGGTGAAAAACTCGTAATCGGGGCGATCCGGATATTTCCCATCGGCTCCCTGGTGACCGGTGCGAACCAAAATAGATCGCGTGCCCGCATTCCGCGCCGTGCGAATATCGGCCGTGCTATCCCCGATGAACCAGGACTCGGCAAGATTGATATTCCACTCGGCCACGCAACGGTTGATCAGCCCTATCGCCGGTTTTCGGCAGTCGCAATCCTTTTTTAATTCTGCGCGCTCTCCCGCGAAACCTTTGTCCGGGTGATGGGGACAATAATAGATATCATTGATATAAGCGCCCTCCGCTCCGAGCAGTGTTTCCATTTTATCGTGAATCCGGCGCAACTCCTCTTCCGAACACTCGCCTCGGGCAATCACCGGTTGGTTTGTGATGACAATCACCGGCACCGCCGCGCGATTAAGTTCCTTCACGGCTGCCGGCGTGCCGGGAATCAGGATGAACTGGTCCGGATGGGTAACACGGTTCACCTCGACGTTCAGGGTGCCGTCGCGATCCAGAAAGACCGCGCCGGTGGCTGAAGCGGAACCTTTCCTGGCCACCATACCGCTCTCGAGATCATGAGCCACGCGCGCCAGCCTCTCGGGTGTGCCCATGTCCTTGATATAACCCCGGCCGCGATAGCCGTAAATCCGCGCGTCCTCCCGCAAAAGCCCCGGCAGGACATCCTTGCCGAAATCGAGTTTTCGGATGGGGCTCGACCAAGGTGCCAGGCATTTCTTCTCAAACACATAAAGCGCCGCGTTAACCAGGTTCCGATGAAATGAGCCTGCGGGATGGGGGTAGGGATGAAAAGCGGTGACCCAACCTTGACCGTCGATCTCAACCAGATCCGAGTCATGAGGATGATCGTTCGGGTGAACGAACAGGGTCGCGTCCGCACCGCGTGCAAGATGTGCTTTGAGCATCGCGCCGAGATCAATATTCAGCAAGGTATCGCCATAGAAAACCATGAATCGATCAGCCAGTCGGTCGAGTCCCGAAAGCAGAGAGCCTGCAGTGCCCAGCGGCTCCATCTCGATCACGTAGGAGATACGAATGCCCCACTTGGCGCCGTCTCCGAAGTAATGGCGAATCACATCCGCCTTGTGATGGGCAAAAACGACGATGTCATCGAACCCGCAGGCTTTCGCGAGCGCAATCTGATGCTCAAGTACGGGCTTGCCGGCAATCGGTGCCATCGGCTTAGGCAGGCCGCCCAGCGCGGCTTCGAGACGCGTCCCTTTTCCTCCCGCGAGTATGGCAACCTGCTTCACGCCTGGTTTTCCGCAGTCAAATCTTCGAGAGCCCGGACAACGGCTTGATCGGAAGTGAGCGTGGGACTCCAACCCAGAATCCTTAATTTTTCCACCGAGTATTTGAACCTCGGCACGTCGCCCACCCAGCCCTTTGAAGCAGCCCCGTAGCGAATTATGGCCGAAGGCGAGGTCAAACGCACGGCTGTCTCCGCGATGAAGCGAACCGTCGTGCCCTCGCCGAGCGGCCCAATGTTAAAATAGTTGAAACGCTCCGAAGCATGCTTCCAGATAAAGATCATTGCATCCACCAATTCGGAGACGTGCAGGTAGGGCTTCTGTTGCGTTCCGTCGCCAAGTACCGGAAGCTGTGTCGAGTCCTTCTTCAATTTCTTCAAGAAATCATAAAGTGCGCCGTGGGTCGCCCGTGGGCCGATGACGTTTGGAAATCGAAAAATCCACGCGCGCGGAATACCGCTCTCGACCGCCGCACGAATGGCCGCCTCCGATGCCAATTTCATGGCACCATAGTTCGAGATGGGAAGCATTGGGCCTGAATCCTCCTCAAGCGGGGTATCTCTCTCGCCGTAAACCGCCGAGGTCGAAGCGAAGGCAAGCCCCGTGATTTTCAGTTCCCGCGTCAGTTTGAGAACGTTGAATGTTGTCAGAAAGGTATCGCAAAGATCGATGTCGGGATCGGTTACGCCAGCCGAAATATCGCTGTTGGCCGCCAAGTGCCAGATGGTATCGAATGGTTCCTCTTTTGCTTCGGTCAGCACAGCGCCGCGGTAAGCCTCCCTTTCATTCAGATCAGCCTGGATGAATCGAAAATTTGGATTCTGGACTGCCGCGCTGAGATGGTGCATGGTGCCAAGGGAAAGATTGTCAATTCCGACAACACTGTTGTCCTGTGCCAATAAACGATCGACCAAATGGCTTCCGATAAATCCTGCTGCGCCGGTAACGAGGAATTTCATCAGAATTGGAATAATAGCACGGAAGAGAAGTAAGAGGTCAAGGATGCGGTATATCAACAGCCCTTGAAGTTACTCTGTGGAAAAATTCTCCATGCGGCGCACCAAGGGTAGCATCACCTCAAGGGCGTCTCCCGCGGGCAGGGGACTGATCGAATTTCTCTGTGCCACGCGTTTCGGACGAAGTTGTAACAAAAAACAGTATGCTTGCCTGCATATCCAGCTTGGGACTGGTCAAAATTAGGGGTGATTCGTTCCGGGGCGAATTAGGATGACCGTCTCGTGTACATGGTCAGGAAAAGCGCCGGAGGAGGTCGTTTGCCACCGATAGACGGGCGGATCGATTTGAATAGCCCCGGGGGGCACGATGGGATTCAACTTGAAAGTTAAGAAATATTGCGGATGGATCTCAAGCGTCGACGCTTCATTAGAGGAAGCCACGAGAACAGGTACCATTCCCTTCCTCACAAGCTTGAACAGCCTCCAACCGGAAACGCCGACCGTCAAGACCAGCAAGAGGGCTATCATCTGCCAGTTCCGGCGGAAACGGCAAAAGAAAACCGGCACCATGGCGATCGCGAAATACCATGTCCACCGGTCACCCAAGTAGCAATCGAGCCATACCAAGTTGAAAATAATGAAGTGGCCGATCGTCGCAAGCAAGGCAAAGGCGATAAATATCTGATGGCGCGATTCCAGGGCCGTTTCCGGCTTGCGCACAAGGAAAACAGTCGCCGTGGCCAGGATCACCACCCCAAGCATGGCCTGAGCGGCTATTGAAGATAAGGGGATGAAAAAGACGCCGATTCCCTCGGGTGCCTGTACCAGGTATTCCCTGAAGGTGTATTTCGGATCGAAGAGAAAATGGGTTCCTTTCTCCACTGTGGTTGAAGTCGGGAGCGCGGCGCTCGAATTCAGCGCTATGTGCGTGGCTTTCGTACCGATGCCATGGGGAACGATTATCCATGCACTTCCGCTAATGAGCAGAATCAAACCGATGGCGATCAGACGCTGGCGCAGTTGGGTGGGCATCTTGAAAAGGATGATGATGACGGTGGCGACGATATAAATGATGGTGGAGTTATGAGTGAAGACACCCATGGCCAGGAGGACGCCCACAAGGAGGGATTTCTTTACGCCGCCCCATGGCGTAGGGTCCTCGGTGATCGCGGCAAGGAGGTGTAAGATCAATCCGATAAAGACGAGCAGCACGCCATTGGGGAGCAGACTGGTGAAGTTGATTGGCAGAAAGAAGACAAGGAAAACAAGACTTCCTACAATGCCTGCCAGCGAAAGCGGCTTTTCGTCGACCGGAAAGACCTTGAAAATGTAGGCGCCCCAGACACCTACGTTAAGGGCCACAAGGACGCACATCGACAGGATCAACGTCCATCCCGTCTGGCCAAAAAGCAGCTGGAACAGAGCGAGGTAAACGGAATAAAGCGGCGGCCAATCCTGGATATGCACACCAAGCATCGTCGTATAGGTGCCGTGTTCGATCAGGTTGACGGATCCTTCCCAATCATACCACGAGTCGGGCCACGACCTGATGCCGTGCCGGAGAACCAGTGCCGTCATGATGAAGCTCATCGCGACCGTGATGGTCAGCAGGAGGGCCCGACCGCGTCGCAATGCCAAACACTTTAAAATCATAGAAAAGAATTCTCGGCAAGCAGCCCGGGCTGGGGCTCCCCAAGCTGGCGAACGTTTGCAAACCGATGGAATCAGGTCAAGGTCGAAAGCTCAACCGACATACCGGAGTGACCGGACCCACTTTTGGGAACAGGCGTGGAGTTAGTCTGAAAGGTGGGCGAGTCGATAGCCGACCGTGTCAGTTGGAAATGCAGGGGGGGGTAGGGTATGATCTGAAACAGACAAAACTTTGTCTCTGAGATCACATCCAAGCAAAAATCGCGGTTTGCCATTGGAGCCGGCTGATTTTCATGCTTTAACATACATATGAGCGCAATTGTCGTTATCCCTACTTACAAAGAACGCGATAATCTTCCAGAGTTACTAGACTTGGTTTGGAAGAGCTTACCCGGCCTAAACGTACTTATCGCTGATGATTATTCGAATGATGGCGCTCCTCAGTATCTAAAGAGCAGGCCTGAATACGGCTCACAACTTTTTTTATTGGAGCGTAATACAAAAGAAGGGCTGGCCCGTGCCTATCTGGCTGGGTTTGAATGGGCATTGCAACGTCCCTATGATCATATTCTTCAGATGGATGCCGACTTATCTCATGATCCGTTGGATCTCCCAAAGTTGCTTGAGCAAGCCGCCAAGGGCGATGATCTGGTGCTGGCCAGTCGCTACTACAATGGGGTCAGAGTGCTTAACTGGGAAATAAGCCGTCTACTCCTTAGCCTCGGTGCGTCTTTCTACGTGCGCGTTCTTACCCGTATGCCATTTATGGATCCAACAAGCGGCTTTAAGTGTTACCATGCAGAGTTGCTTCGAAAAATAGTTGAAAAAAAGATCGTATCTCAAGGATATGCCTTCCAAATCGAGACCCTCTTTTGGGCATGGATGCTCGGTGGCAAAATCAGTGAAGTGCCGATTATCTTTGGGCAACGCAAGAATGGAGCGTCTAAAATGTCGGTGGGGATTGCCTTCGAGGCTTCCTGGCAGGTTATCCGCATTTCACTCATGCAAATCTGGCTAAGGGCCAGGATGGGGTTATTTAATAAGCGTTCGCATGCTTGTGAGACATCGTCTTCCATCCGAACCTCGAAATCCACTATCACTGCGAAAAACGACGTGTTACGAACCTTGCTCGACTAGCTTAAATTCTTAAGGGTAAAGCCGCTTTACTGCCGCAGCCCCCATGATGGTTCTGGAAAGGCCGAAAAACTATTTTCAATCCATGTCGGTCATGGCAGCATGGCCAGCAGCTTTTCCCGAGATGACAACAAATAAAGCCCCGCGGATTTTGGTGGTAGCGGAATTTGCCCCCGGCGCGCCGGGAGGTGACTGGGTCAACATCAAGCAACATTTTCGGGGATTGGATTGGGGCCAGATTTACTGGTGGTCCTTTTCGGACGTGACCGCCTCCAACCCCCGCGAATTTGGCGGCAGGCACAGCAGTTGCAAAGTTTCCCCCCGGTTGCTTCCAAATCTGCGGTGGAACAGCGCGAAGGCTTGGTTTGCCGAGAATTTCGTCATCCCCTACGCCGCCCGCCATCTCTCATTGTACATCGAGTCGGTGAAACCCCACCTCATTTTTCTCATGGCCCGCGGCTGGATGATCCCCTTGGCTTATCGCGTCATGCCCCAAGCAAAAACTCACTGGCACATGGCGCTCTACGATATGCCGGACGTGGATAGCATGGTCCAGAGATTGGGCCGTCGGCGAACAGACCGCTTTACGATCATGACCGACACCCTTTTCCGGAACGCTTCCAGTCGCTCGGTCATCAGTCCGGCCATGGCGGAAGATATGCGCCTGCGAACCGGCGTGGAATGCTCCAATTTTTTTCGTTGCGCGGTCGAGCCCGAGGCGATTGCCCGGCTTCGAGAGCCGGCGCCCAGCCCCCCCGGACGATGTCATCCGTATCGGTTACGCCGGAGTCATTATTGCTGAATCAACCTTTGTCCGCATGGTCAGGGCGCTGCAAAAGATCCGTGGTCAGCTTACTCGAAAGGTGGAAATTCATCTCTATGGCAGTCAACTCTACGGCGACCGGGATTGGTTCGATCCCGATCTCATCACCGAACACGGATTCATCAGTGATGCGGAGTTGAACCGGCATTATCAATCGGGAACATGGGGATTGGCCATCATGCACCTGGACGAGATCGATCCGCGATACAACCACTTTAGCTTTCCATGCAAATTCAGCATGTCCCTCGCTTTCGGCCTGCCGCTGATTTGCATTGGCCACCAAAAAACTCCGCTGATTGAACTAGCCAAGAATTATCGTCTTGGCCTCGTCTTGACGGAAACGGATATCGATAAGATGGCTGAAAGCTTGCTCCAGGGCTTGGAGGATTTTTCCCGTTTTGATGACTACAGGGCGGAAATCCTTCGCTGCGCGGAAACCGAATTTAGTGCGGAACGCAAGCGGAAGAAGCTGCACCAATTGCTCAACACCGCGTACTCCCATTAACTGACGAGCACACGGGCAGGCCCCCGGTGCAAGCATGTTCTATTTAAGCGATGGCACCAGCGCCACGATGGACAGAAAATGCCAGTCGTTTGCGATGAGGCAGTAAAGAGTCATCAGCAGGTTCGTCACGCCGTGAGCCAGCATGATGTTACCCAGACTTTTCGTCCGGACAAACCAGACACCGTAGAGCAGTCCGACCACCACGCCTAAAGGCCACTCCGGGCCATGCGTCACCGCGAAACATGCCGTCGTGATCCAAAAGGAGAAAGGTTGATAAGTTCCCAGGGGTACGGAGGTAAAATCTTCCTTGATTAGCCAACGCATTAGGAAACCCCGCCAAAATAATTCCTCCATGACCGGCACGCAGACAGTTATCCCCACCAAACGAAAGCCAAACAACCACCAGGCGTAAACTACCGGATAAAGCTGAAAGGGATTACGCCCGATCAGTGGATGATCATAGTGAACCAAGATCGGATCGAGCCCGATCCATAACACCACTCCGGCCACACCTACCCAAAGGCTTGGCATTGTCGCGGCAGGAATCAAAGAGGGAAGCAAACGCCAATACCAAGCCAGGACCGCAGCCACCAAAATCGTTTTAATTGGGTAGAGTGTGTAATGCTGATTCGGAAAATAGCTCTCCACGCTCAGAAAGGCCATGAACAGGAAAAACGGTGCCACAAAGGGCCAAGCCTGAGATTTCATCATTTCCTTCCTGATGATTACCGAAGAGGGGCAGGAGGACGATGCGAACTTATCTTTTCGCCGGTATTTCGTCAAAACATCCTGGCATCAGCAAAAGGTCAAGCTTCCCTTGCCATGTATGGCAAATCCTTTTTAGAATCATCCTTCCATGTCTAAACAGCGCGTCGTTATTATTGGTGCCGGACCCGCGGGACTTACTGCAGCCTACATTCTGGTCACTCGATATGGTATTGTGTCCACGATTCTGGAGTCCGATTCGATCGTTGGAGGTATCAGCCGAACAGTTGAACGTGATGGTTGGCGCTTCGACATTGGCGGCCATCGCTTTTTCACCAAGGTAAAGGAAGTAGAGGCCCTGTGGCATGAAATCCTGCCCGATGAAGATTTCATGTTGCGTCCGCGCATGAGCCGGATTTACTACAAAGGCAAGTACTACGACTACCCGCTGAAAGCATGGAACGCGTTGAAGAATCTCGGCCTTTGGGAGGCTTTTCTCTCCGTTATGTCCTATGTATGGGTGCGCCTCAATCCACCTAAGGACCAAACGACACTTGAGGGCTGGATCGTCTCGCGGTTTGGTTGGCGCCTCTACAATCACTTTTTCAAGACCTACAATGAGAAGCTATGGGGTGTGCCGGTAAACAAACTGCCCGCCGACTTCGCCGCACAGCGAATCAAGAACCTTTCGCTTTCCAGCGCCGTAATGAATGCCTTGCTGCCCAAACGAAACCAGAAAAAGATCACCTCGCTTATTGAGGAGTTCCAGTATCCGAAGTTTGGTCCCGGTATGATGTGGGAGCGGTGCCGCGACCTGATCGAGGCGCGCGGCTGTCAGGTGGTCATGAACAGTCGAGTCGTTGGTATTCGGTACGAAAATGGCCGGGCCATTGCGGTGATCGCTCAAGACAAGGAGGATACCCGCGTCGAATATCCATGCGACCAGCTCATCTCATCCATGCCTATCTCGCAGTTGTTGAAGGCAATGGACCCGCCCGCGCCAAAGGAGATATTTCAGGCGGCCGACGATCTGCGTTACCGGGATTTCGTCACGGTTGCCCTCGTCGTGCCGGAAAAATACAGCTTCCCCGACAACTGGATATACGTGCATTCAAAAGAAGTCCAGGTGGGACGCATCCAGAATTTTGGCTCATGGTCGCCTCATATGGTGAAGGAAGGCCGTACGTGTCTGGGTCTCGAATTTTTCGTATTCGAGGGTGATAAAACTTGGACCAAGCCCGACGCGGAACTCATCGAGCAAGGCAAACGCGAACTCGAGATTCTCGGCCTGGTCGAGGCATCCAAGGTGGAAGCCGGTTATGTCGTGCGCATGCCGAAGGCCTACCCCTTCTATGACGAGCATTACAAGGCCAACGTGGCAAAGATTGTCCAATGGCTGAACGCATCTGTTCCTAATGTTCATCCCGTGGGGCGCAACGGGATGCACCGGTACAACAACCAGGACCATTCCATGTATACCGCCATGCTCACTTCGGAAAACATCGCCCGCGGCACCCATCACGATGTCTGGAGTGTGAATGTCGAAGAGATTTATCACGAAGAGAACAAGAAAAAGACCTGACGATCCAGCCAGCCGAACGCGGGGCTACTCGCCATCCCGGTGGGGGTTGAGGTAGGCTGCAACATCGTGCGCATGACCTTGCTTCTCCACCCCCAGGCACCCGTCTCCAAGCGCGAGCTCTATACAGTCTTTGCCGGGCTGATGCTGTCGCTCACCCTCGCCTCCTTGGATCAGAACATCGTCAGTACCGCATTGCCGCGCATTGTCAGCGATCTTGGCGGGCTTGCCCATCTCTCTTGGGTTGTCACCGCCTTCATGGTCACCTCGACCATCAGCACGCCCCTCTACGGCAAGCTCAGCGACATGTATGGGCGCAAGCCGCTTTTCTTTATCGCGATCATCATCTTCCTCATTGGCTCGATCGTTTGCGGCTTGGCGCAAACCATGTTCCAGCTCATTCTTTTTCGCGCCATTCAGGGTCTCGGCGCCGGCGGACTCATCACCCTCGCGCA
>Ga0364866_10468_pt1 | contig 24983 bp, 19 predicted proteins | sample ExccelAu500001D3_3_FD_206913 | JGI IMG/M metagenome (GOLD analysis project Ga0364866, IMG submission 206913) | Enriched cells from Trout Bog Lake Hypolimnion, Wisconsin, USA - BchlTB.Aug13.5000.01.D3 | ecosystem: Environmental > Aquatic > Freshwater > Lake > Hypolimnion/Profundal zone | place... | reverse complement strand
CGGGCTAACAGGCAAATCATGTAGCTTTGTTAAATGCATTAAAACTGCCCGTTAAAACATACAACGGGTACGGGAAAATCCTGATGAGGAGTAGGATAAAAATAAAAGAAATCAGGTGTAATTCAATGCATTAGCAGCAATTTAAGCATTGCATTATAGAGTGATATATAAAATTAACATGAACAAATTATTGATTAACAGTCTAAAAATTTAAATCCTACAATATGAAAAGCATACTGATTACAGGTGGTGCAGGTTTTATTGGGTCGCATGTGGTTCGATTGTTCGTAACCAAATATCCGGAATATAAAATTGTAAACCTGGATGCCCTGACATATGCAGGCAATCTGGAAAATCTGAAAGATATTGACCAATCTCCCAATTATTATTTTGAAAAAGTTAATATTCTGGATGCTGAAGCTATTACCGAAGTTTTTATCAAACATGCCATCACTGATGTAATTCACCTTGCAGCAGAATCGCATGTTGACCGGTCCATTATTTCTCCGCTGGATTTCGTTTATACCAATATCATTGGTACCGTTAATTTGCTCAATACAGCCAGGCATCAATGGAAAGCAGATTATTCCAGTCATTTATTTTACCATATTTCCACTGATGAAGTATATGGCGCCCTTGGAGATACCGGGCTGTTTACGGAAACCACCCCTTACCACCCCAATTCTCCCTATTCTGCCAGTAAAGCGTCTTCCGATCATTTTGTAAGGGCCTATGCAGAAACCTATCATATGAAAACGGTGGTTTCTAATTGTTCCAATAATTATGGACCTTTTCATTTCCCTGAAAAACTGATTCCCCTTTTTATCAATAATATTATCACTAAAAAGCCATTGCCGGTATACGGGGATGGATTATATACCCGCGACTGGTTATTTGTTAAAGACCATGCACTGGCTATTGACCTGATTTTTCATCAGGGAAAAGCAGATGAAACCTATAATATCGGCGGATTTAATGAATGGAGGAATATTGACCTGGTAAAATTACTCTGTACATTGATGGATGAAAAGCTGGGACGCGTTAAAGGAGAAAGTGAAGCATTGATTACCTATGTTAAAGACCGCCCGGGTCACGACCGGCGCTATGCCATTGATGCCAGCAAAATCAATAAGGAACTGGGATGGAAACCAACTGTAACATTTGAGGAAGGGTTAAGTCAGACGATTGACTGGTACCTGGAAAATACCGAATGGCTGAATAATATTACCAGTGGTGCCTATGCCAAATATTATGAATCCATGTATACAAACAGGTAAATTATAAACTGACTATATCCAACATTTTAAGTAAGCGCAATGAAAGTTCAAGAAACCAAACTGAAAGATTGTTTTATTATACATGATACTGTATTTGCAGATCCAAGGGGTTATTTCTTTGAAAGTTTTAACCAGCAACGCTTTGCCAGCCTGATCGGTTTAAATGTATCCTTTGTGCAGGATAATCAATCCAAATCCACCCGTGGCGTACTAAGGGGGCTTCATTTTCAGCAGGGAGATTCCGCTCAGGCCAAATTGGTAAGGGTATTGAAAGGCACTGTATTGGATGTGGCAGTTGATCTCAGGAAAGATTCAGAAACTTTTGGACAATGGGAAGCAGTAGAATTATCCGAAGAAAATCATTTGCAGTTTTTTGTTCCCAGGGGCTTTGGGCATGGTTTTGTAGTATTAAGTGAGGAAGCAGTTTTCTTTTATAAATGCGATAATTTTTACAATAAAGCTGCCGAAGGTGGAATAGTCTATAATGACACTACTTTAAGTATTGACTGGAAATTACCCGAATCTGAGTTGTTATTATCCGATAAAGACAAAATTTTACCCACATTTGAAGCTATCAAAAACACTTTAAAATTCTAATATTATGAAAGGCATTGTACTGGCAGGAGGAAGCGGAACAAGATTGTATCCAATTACCCGGGGAATCAGTAAACAACTGATGCCCATTTATGATAAACCGATGATTTATTATCCTTTGTCCGTTTTAATGCTGGCAGGGATTCATGAAATCCTGATTATTACCACTCCGGAAGATTCTGCACAGTTTCAGAAATTACTGGGGGATGGCAGTGAAATAGGATGCAGTTTTACCTATGCAGTTCAGGCAGTACCCAACGGACTGGCCCAGGCTTTTGTTATTGGGGAACATTTTATAGGAAAAGATAAAGTAGCCCTTGTTTTGGGAGATAATATTTTTTATGGTTCAGGATTCAGTAAACTGGTACAATCTTTTAATGATGTGGAAGGTGCCGCAATTTTTGCGTATGAAGTGCACGATCCCGAAAGATATGGGGTGGTAGAGTTTGATGCAGATTTTAATGCGTTGTCTATTGAAGAAAAACCTAAACATCCTAAATCCAATTATGCAGTTCCGGGATTATATTTTTATGATAATTCAGTTGTGGAAATTGCCAAAAATATTGCACCTTCTCCCAGGGGTGAATATGAAATTACTGATGTAAACCGGGTTTATCTGGATAATAAACAATTAAAAGTGGGTGTAATGAACAGAGGTACTGCCTGGCTGGATACCGGTACATTTGATTCTTTAAGCGACTCCTGCGAATTTGTAAGGGTAATTGAAAAAAGGCAGAGCCAGAAAATAGGATGCATTGAAGAAGTGGCATTCCGCATGGGCTTTATTGGCAGGGAGCAATTACTGTTACTGGCAGATAAATATGCCAAAAGTGGTTATGGGGAATATCTGAGACGTCTAAAACTTTGATAATAAATGAGTTCATTCATTTATTGAATACTCTCTTACTGTATTTAATTATTTCAGAACTTGTTTATAATGTTAAGAATCATATTTCTAAAGCATTGTAAACAGGTTTTTTTATCATTTTGTATTCATTTGAACTTTTCAAAAAAGTAAGTGTTAATCAAATCATGAATTCGTTTACGATAAAGGATCTTGAAAATCTTTCAGGGATAAAAGCGCATACCATCAGAATCTGGGAGCAACGCTATTCTTTTCTTAAACCCCAACGTACAGACACAAATATCCGGCATTACAGTAATGATGAATTAAAAGCAATTTTGAATATAGCCTTGTTGAATAAATATGGGTATAAAATCTCTCATATAGATAAAATGACGCTTCCTGAAATCAATGATAAACTGCTTACACTTTCGCAAAGCCAGGCTCAACAGGAAAGAATAGTTAATGAATTGATTCAGTCGCTGGTAGATCTGGAAATTGAAAAAATAGACCAGACTTTAAATAACTATATCTGTGCTAAAGGAATTGAGAAAACAATTATTCAGATCATATTTCCTTTCCTGGAGCGGATAGGTATTCTTTGGCTTACAAACCATGTAAATCCTGCTCAGGAACACCTGGTTTCTAATCTGATCAGGCAAAAAATTATTATTGGAATTGAAAATTGTAACACAGAACTTTCAAGTAATGAAACTGTTTTATTGTTTTTGCCAGAAGGGGAACACCACGAATTGGGTTTATTGTTTATCAGTTATCTGCTTAAAAACAAAGGTGTAAAGGCCATTTACCTTGGGGCTGATGTGCCATTAAAAGATATAGAATTTGTTGCCCGTTTAAAAAAAACCACCCTTATCCATTGTCATTTAACTTCCCTTGCTCATAATTTTAATTTTGATAAATTCCTCCTCAACCTTCAAAACACTTTAACCGATTATAAGATTCTGATTTCAGGGCAGGTTTGCCAGCAATACAAAAAGAAAGTTCCGGACAATGTAATCCTGCTTCAATCACTTTCTGCTGTAATGGAATATATCGGAAAACTCTAATTTCCCCTTTTCGAAACAGTCCTTTTTTCTAATTTATCAGTAATTCTATACCTTTTCTTAAGTGTTTTAGGAAATGGTGTAAAACAGGCAATTGCATAACTGCCTAATTACCAGAGGCAATATTTTGTTTTACCTTTTTCGTAAATAAATTAAACAGAATCTAGACTTAGTTACACCAACTTTGTTTAGCTTTGAATTATAAATTGATAAACAAAATTTATGGCTGCGATAGAATTTAATCAGATGCTGGTGAGTAATGCAGAGTTTTTAAGGCCATTTGCAATTACCCTTACCAGGGATCAGGAACAGGCAAAAGACCTTTTCCAGGAAACATTATACAGGGCATTAGCCAATAGGGATAAATACAATGTTGGGACCAATATTAAAGCATGGTTATATACTATCATGCGCAATATTTTTATTAATAATTACAGAAGAAAATCAAAGCAACAAACTGTTTTTGATGCTTCTCCCAACGAGTATCTGATTAATATCAATCAGGGTGCTGTAGTTAATGATGCCATTAACAGTATTAACCTGAAAGAAGTTCAGGCCGTAATATTTGAATTACCAGAAATATTCCGTAACCCTTTTTTATTGTATTACGACGGATTTAAATACAATGAAATAGCAGATATGCTCGGTGAGCCTTTGGGAACTATTAAAAGCAGAATACACTTTGCAAGGAAATTATTAAAAACCCAGATTGAACGATATTAAAACAAAATATTCTGATCATTGAAAAAAAAGGTTGTTATTATAGGGGCTGGTTTTGCAGGCATGTCTGCTGCCTGTTTTATGGCAAAGGCTGGTTGGGATGTTACCGTACTTGAAAAACATTCAATTCCGGGAGGACGTGCCAGGCAATATACTGAGGATGGATTTGTATTTGATATGGGCCCCAGCTGGTATTGGATGCCCGATGTTTTTGAACGGTTTTTTAATCAGTTTGATAAAAAAGTAACTGATTATTATGCCTTAAAAAGGCTGGACCCTTCTTACAGGATTTACTGGGCTGATGGACCGGTTGATATACCCGCAGATTTTAATGAATTGAAAGCTTTGTTTAACCGCATAGAACCAGGCAGCGGAGAAAAACTGGAACTGTTTTTAAAAGAAGCAGCTTATAAGTATGAAGTTGGTATTCAGAAACTGGTTCATAAACCGGGCCAGTCTATAGCTGAATTTGCTGATAAAGATTTAATAAAAGGGCTATTCAGGTTAGATGTGTTTAATTCCATCAAATCTCATGTGGCAAAATATTTCAGCAATCCCAAATTAAAGGAACTGATGGAGTTTCCAGTATTGTTTTTAGGGGCATTGCCAGAGAAAACACCGGCATTGTATAGCCTGATGAACTATGCTGATATAATGGGTGGCACCTGGTATCCGGAACATGGCATGTATAGTATTGTAAAAGGCATGTTCAGCCTTGCAACAGATTTAGGAGTTAAGTTTCACTTTAATGAGGAAGTGAAAAAAATAATAATAGATAAAAACAGTGCTCAGCATATTTTGTCGATGAATAGCCAAACCCGCCAAAGTGTAAATTATGAAGTTGATGTGGTAATTGGTGGGGCGGATTATCACCATATAGAAACAGAACTACTGGAAAAAAAGCACCAGTCATATACTGAAGATTATTGGAACAGCAGGGAAATGGCACCTGGATGTATTATATTTTATTTAGGACTGAATAAAAAACTAAATAATGTGTTGCACCACACTTTATTTTTTGATACATCATTTGAGGTTCATGGTAAAGAGATTTATACAACAAAAGAATGGCCCAGTAATCCTTTATTTTATGTATGTACCACATCAGTAACAGATGTACATGCAGCTCCTGAAGGTTGTGAAAATCTATTTATACTGATACCGGTAGCCACCGGGCTGGATAATGATACTGAATCTTTAAGGGAGCATTATTATAATCTGGTGATGGAAAGAATAGAGCATCAGTTACAACAATCTGTCAGGGATGCTGTTATATATAAAAAGTCTTTTGCACATTCAGATTTTGTGGAGCAGTATCATGCTTTTAAAGGTAATGCTTATGGTTTAGCCAATACTTTATGGCAAACTGCAATTTTAAAGCCGGCATGCAGAAGCAAAAAGGTAAAAAATTTATTTTATACCGGACAGTTAACGGTACCTGGTCCTGGAGTTCCACCCAGCCTGATCAGTGGAGAAGTTGTGGCCAAAGAAGTAGTGAAGCATTTCAGGAATTAATGTCCTGACAAAACCGAATAAGGTTTCTTGACAATAATAATTCAATCAATAGCAGGTTAATTAAATAAATTACAGTGTATGATGCAACTGTTTCACAAGGTTAGCCAGGAATGCAGCCGTATTACAACAGAACGCTACAGCAGCTCTTTTTCAAGTGCCATTCATTTGCTGCACAAAGACTTACGTGGGCCTGTCTTTAATATATACGGCTTTGTACGCTTTGCAGATGAGATAGTGGATACTTTTCATGAGTATGATAAAGCATTACTATTAGCTGAATTTAAGTCAGACACTTATGAAGCAATTGAAAGAAAGATCAGCCTGAATCCAATTCTAAATAGTTTTCAGTTAACTGTAAATGAATATAATATAGACCTGAAACTGGTGGAAGCATTTTTCAGAAGTATGGAGATGGACCTGCATAAATATGAATACGATCTGGATGGATATAAAACTTATATTTATGGAAGTGCAGAAGTAGTTGGATTGATGTGCCTCTATGTTTTTTGCAACGGAGACCAGCAATTGTATCATCAGCTGGAATCTGCTGCCAAAAGTCTTGGATCTGCTTTTCAAAAAGTTAATTTCCTCAGGGATGTGAAGGCAGATTTTCAGGGATTAAAGAGAATGTATTTTCCTAATTGTGATTTTAACAATTTTACCCTCAATGATAAACAATTGATTGAAGCAGATATTCAGAAGGATTTTACTGCAGCTTTTGAAGGTATTATTCAATTACCCATGAAAGCCAGGTTTGGAGTGTACGTTGCGTATAAATATTATTATTCCCTTTTTAAGAAAATTAAAAAGCTGCAGCCCCAGCTAATTATGGAAAAGCGGATCCGTATACCGGATTACAGTAAAATGTTTATATTGGCTAAAGCAGGTTTACGCAGCCAGTTTAATTTATTATAATCAAATCAGTGAATGTGTTAGCAGAAACAGAACAGGTAATATTAGTGGATGAGCAGGACAGGCAATTGGGATTTATGGGCAAAATGGAAGCTCATGAAAAGGCTTTGTTACACAGGGCTTTCAGTATATTCATTTTTAATGCTAAAGGTGAAATGTTGCTGCAGCAGAGATCTTATGATAAATACCATAGCGGGGGGTTATGGACCAATGCCTGTTGCAGCCACCCCAGGCCTGGTGAAACAACAGATGCTGCAGCAAAAAGGAGATTAAAAGAAGAACTGGGTTTTGAAACCCATCTTGAAAAAATATTTGATTTTACTTATACTGCTCCCTTTGATAACGGATTAACTGAAAATGAATTTGATCATGTATATGTTGGATATTTTGATGGGGAAATCAATTTGAATACCGATGAAGTGCACCATTTTGAATACCGTACACTGGAGGATATAGCAGCTTCAATGCAGTCTGATAATGATCAGTATACTGCCTGGTTTCATATTGCATTTCCCAAAGTATTCAATTGGTGGAAAAAAAGAAAATAACAACAAAATGAACCCTGGTCCCAAAGCCATTGTGATTGGTGCCGGTATTGCCGGTCTGGCTGCTGCTATCAGACTCGCGATACAGGGTTTTGAAGTTTCTGTATATGAAAAAAATGATTATCCGGGAGGAAAGCTGAGTTATTTTGAATCAGGAGACTATCATTTTGATGCGGGCCCTAGTTTATTTACCCAACCTGAAAATCTGGAAGAATTATTTACGCTGGCTGGAGAACCCATAGCTGCCTATTTTAACTATCAGTCCTTACCCCTCTCCTTTAAATATTTTTATGAAGACGGAACGATTATCAATGCCTATACCAATGCCGGACTTTTGGCAAAGGAATTAAACGAAAAGCTGGGGGAAGAGGAATCTGAGGTAAAGCAATACCTCAAAGATTCAGAAAAATTATATCACAACATAGGATCCGTATTTGTAAACCATTCACTGCATAAAGGAAGCAGCCTTCGAAAAGCAGCAATTGGTAAAGCCCTGGCTACCCTACGCTGGAAACACCTGTTCCGTTCTATGTTTCAGGTAAATAGAAAAGCATTTAAACATCATCATACCGTACAATTATTTAACCGCTTTGCTACTTACAATGGCAGTAATCCATATAAGGCACCGGGAATGCTTACTTTAATTCCGCACCTCGAATTAAACCAGGGTACTTTTTATCCAACAGGAGGAATGATTTCCATTACCAATGCCCTTTATCAACTGGCACTTAAAAAAGGGGTTCAATTTAAATTTAATACCCCTGTACAACGTATCATTTACCATTCTAACGCAGTAAAAGGTGTTGTGGTAAATCAGGAGAATATTTTTGCCAATCTAATCGTAAGTAATACAGATGTCTATTTTACTTATAAAAATTTACTGAATCAACCGGAAAAGGCAAAGAAAATACTGAAACTGGAAAGAAGCAGCAGTGCCTTTATTTTTTATTGGGGTATTAACAGAGAATTTGAAGAACTGGAACTGCATAATATTTTCTTTAGTAAAGATTACCCGGCAGAATTTGACCATTTATTCCGCTTAAAAAAGTTATATACAGACCCCACTGTGTACATCAATATCACTTCCAAATGTGAGCCAGGAATACAGGCTCCTGCTGGAAGGGAGAACTGGTTTGTAATGGTGAATGCTCCTGCCAATATAGGGCAGGACTGGCAGGCTTACCGTCAGCAATACCGGGAACTGGTGATTCAGAAATTAAACAGGATACTGAAAACAGACCTGGAACAACTGATTGAAACAGAAGAAATCCTGGATCCGGTGATCATGGAAAGTCGCACTTCTTCTTACAGGGGTTCATTATATGGTACCAGCTCCAATTCAAAAATGGCTGCATTTTTAAGGCACCCTAATTTCAGTGCATCATTAAAGGGATTATATTTTGTAGGAGGGAGTGTTCATCCCGGAGGAGGGATACCCTTATGTTTAAAAAGTGCAAAAATAATGAGTGAATTAGTGGCAAAGGATTTTAAAACCTCTAAAAAAGCTGTAAAGTGAATCTGAAAAGAATAGAATCATTTGCTTTGTTTATTGCACTGCTTTTTCATATAAGCGGTTTTATAGGGATTGTATTTACACCATACAAATCCTGGTTTATTCAGAATACGCCTTTAACATTAAGCATAATGGCAGTTCTGGTAGTGTTAACTCAGGAAAAAAAGCAGCCTGCTTTCTTTGTATTTGCAACAGTTTGTTTTGTTACCGGTTTTATTGTTGAAATGATCGGTATTCATACAGGGTATCTGTTTGGCAATTATACCTATGGCCAGGTATTAGGAATCAAATTCTCAGGTGTACCTATTCTGATTGGAATTAACTGGTTTATAATCATTTTTTGCAGCAATTCAATGATACATCAGTTAACCAATTGGGTAGAGAGCAGATTAGGTATGGAGGATAGTCCGATGCCTGCCACCCTTACAAAATGGTCCATAATATTTGATGCAGCCCTACTTGCGGTTGTTTTTGATTATATTCTGGAACCGGTAGCTGTGAAGCTTGGATTCTGGAACTGGCAATACAGCCATATCCCTGCTTACAATTATGTCTGCTGGTTTTTGATAGCTGCCCTGCTTTCCTGGTTTTTTAACTTGTTTAATTTTAATAAAAACAACCAGTTTGCAGTTCATTTGTTTATTATTCTATCATTGTTTTTCCTAGCTTTAAGATTATGTTTATGATAATTATTTATTGTTTAGTAACACTACTTACATTTTTAGGAATGGAAGGTATTACCTGGCTTACGCATAAATATGTAATGCATGGTTTTTTATGGTACCTGCATAAAGACCACCATAACCCGGAAGGCCATTTGTTTGAAAAGAATGATGCCTTCTTTTTAATATTTGCCATACCCAGCTGGTTATGTATTATGCTGGGTTTGCAACATCAATTGTATTATACTGCATCTATAGGTTTTGGAATTGCTTTATACGGACTGGCATATTTTATTGTTCATGAAGTAATTATTCATCAACGATTAAAATGGCTGAGCAGGAGTAACAATAAATATATCAGGACCATCCGTTGGGCACATAAAATGCACCATAAGCATCTTAATAAGGAAGAAGGGGAAAGTTTTGGAATGCTGCTGGTAGCTAAAAAGTACTGGGATAAAGTGAATAAAGATCAGGCATTGCAGAAAGTTAATAGTAATAGTTAAGCCTTTGCCCGAAAAAAAGGAAAATACCGGCTCTGTAAACAATGATCTGTGTTATGAATATATCATTACAGGTGCAGGTTGTGCAGGATTAAGTTTACTCATGCGCATCCTGCAGGAGCCTGCCCTGCAGCATAAAAAAATACTGGTAATTGATAAAGAACCTAAAACAAAGAACGATAGAACCTGGTGCTTCTGGGAGAAAGAAGCAGGGCTGTTTGAGCCGATTGTATATCATCATTGGCAGGAATTTTCCTTTCAATCAACTGATTATTCTTCCAACTTTTCAATAGCGCCTTATACGTATAAATTAATTCGGGGTATAGATTTTTACACTTATGTGTTACAGATTGCCAAAGCTTTCCCGAATGTTGTTTTTCAATACGAGCAAATACAGGCAATTACTACTGAAGGCGAAAAAGCAAAACTAACCACCACTCAGGGCATATACTATGCAAACTATCTGTTTAATTCTATACTATTTGAAACCCCCGGAGGTAAATACCGGTTACTGCAGCATTTTAAAGGCATATTGATAGAGACAGCAACTCCTGTATTTAATCCTGCAATTGCCACTTTTATGGACTTTACAGTTAGTCAGCATACAGGCACAACGTTCATGTATGTATTGCCTGTAAAAGATAATCAGGCATTAATAGAATTTACTTTATTTACGCCGGAAGTGTTAGAAACTGCAGCATACGATACTGCACTGGAACATTATATCAGGTATCATTTACAAATTGAAAAATATACCGTGCTGCATGCGGAATATGGAATTATACCCATGACAGATCAACATTATAAGCAGCAGGAAGCCAGGATTATTGATATAGGCACTGCAGGAGGGCAAACCAAAGCCAGCAGTGGTTTTACTTTTCAGTTTATACAGAAAACAACTGCGGCAATTGTACAGTTACTGAAAGAAGGGAAAGTGCCCATGGTTAAAAGAGACATTAGTTACAGGAAGTTTCAATTATACGACCGTGTTTTATTAAATGTTTTATGTAATGAAAAAATGAAAGGGGATGCCTTATTTACGGCTATTTTTAAAAGAAACAGACCTACTGCTGTGCTGGAATTTCTGGATAATGAATCCTCTTTTGCAACTGATTTTGAAATCATGGCTTCTGTTCCGTTAAAAATATTCTTACCTGCCACATTGCAGGAAATATTTACCTAATTTTTCACTATGGAAAAGATTATTACAATTACCCTAAATCCAGCTATCGATAAAACAACCGCAACAGAGAAAATTGTTCCTGAAAAAAAATTGCCTTGTCTGCATCCTACTTACGAACCCGGAGGCGGAGGTATTAATGTTTCCAGGGCATTGGAACATATGGGTTGTAAAAGCATCGCCATGTATTTTGCCGGTGGGTTTAATGGCAATTTTTTTAAAAAGCTGTTGAAGAAAGAAAAAGTGGAGTCAATTGCAGTACCAGTCATCGCAAATATGCGTACCAATATTATCATATTTGAGAAATCTACAGGCCTGCAATACCGGTTTGGCATGGTAAGCCAGCCCATAAAAAACCGGGAATGGAAGGGATTTCTTAAAAGGCTGGAAGCTCAGGATGGGTATGAATATATAGTGGCAAGCGGAAGTTTGCCGGATGGTGTTCCCGCAGATTTCTTTGGGAAAGTGGCAGCTATTGTAAAGAAAAAAAATGCAAAACTGATTATAGATACATCCGGAGAAGCCCTGAAACATGCAGTAAAGGAGGGGGTTTATTTAATTAAACCCAATATTGGTGAACTGAGTAATTTATACGGAAAGGAAAATTTGCAAAAGGAAGAAGTGGTGGCAGCTGCCAGGTCTATTATTCATCAGGGCGGATGTAAAATAATGGTAGTATCCATGGGTAAGGATGGTGCATTACTGATATCGGCAGACAAAAGTTTTCAGGTTACTGCCCCTGAAGTAACTGTAAAGAGTACTGTTGGTGCCGGCGATAGTATGGTGGCAGGGATGGTACTGGCTGTTTCAAAAGGATGGGAATTGGAAGAAGTGTTAAAATATGGAATTGCCTGTGGTACAGCTGCTACCATTAATGCCGGAACTGCTCTCTGCAGTAAGGAAGATGTGGAAAGAATTTATGGTATTTTAAAGGATCAGCCCGTTATTCCTGTTTCCTGAACAGGTAAATCTGAGATTTTGAATTGTTTGTTTCAGTATGGTTCATGAACTTTACGGGTAGATTCCTGTGTGTTTGGATTAATCAAGAAACTACCGGTAAAAAAATGGAAAAAATACTGCACGAAGACAAAACTTTTGAAAATGTAGATTATACCGGAAAAGCCGTTGAAGGACGCGAATTTGATGCCTGCACTTTTCTGCACTGCAATTTTACCCGGAGTAATCTCAGTAATAATGATTTTATTGATTGTGTGTTTACCGACTGCAACTTTTCCTTAACCGGATTAAGCAATACTGGTATGAAAAATGTGCAGTTTAAGCATTGTAAACTGTTGGGTATTGATTTCAGTGTCTGCAGTAATTTTCTTTTTTCTGTGAACTTTGAAAATTGTATACTGGATTATTCCTCTTTTTACCAGAAGAAAATGAAAAAAGCCAGTTTTAAAGACTGTTCCTTAAAAGAAGTAGATTTTACAGAGACAGATCTGAGTATGGCAATATTTAATAATTGCGATCTGCTGAGTGCAGGTTTTATGCAAACAATACTGGAGAAAGCTGATTTCAGAACAGCTGTAAATTATTCTTTTGATCCGGATTTGAATAAAATTAAGAAAGCAAAATTTGCTTTGCAGGGGGTGGGCGGATTGCTTTCTAAATACAATATTGATATTGAATAACCAGCGGCACTTATCAATCTCTAAAAAGCCGCATAAAACAGCATTTGTTCATCCTGATTTACCATTCATAATGATTTAATGCAGTTTTTTACAGTAAATTGACAATTTTATTAAGAAACTGTTTTAATTTCATACCAGATAGAATATAAAACATTGCAAAATGTTTAAGGGTTAAATAGCTGCCATTTCAATGGCGGCTATTCCTTTTAATTCCTTTTCCCAATTTTATTATCTTATATCCTTTTCCGAAAAATGATTAAAGCTCCTTTACCGGGGCTTTTTTGTTTTCTACATTTTTAAATTTTTAGTATAGCCTCTCTTTTTATTACAGTCATTTTTGAATACGCTTATGTATACCTGAACTATATTTCTTCAGGAGATTTTGAAGTGAATTAGCAGTGAAGTGATAGAGATGTCCTACTCCTTATAGGACTATGACTTCAGTGCCACTTCACTGGGACTAGTGTGGGACATCTGACAATTAAATGACAATAAAGGGTAGTTATGACCTCTGTTCAACAATACAGAAGTATCACTATCAAACGGGTAAATAGTGTATGGGTACTAAATTGTGTAGACTGCCGTTTCTAAAAATATTCCTGTACTGTAATTAGATAGGAAGGGCTGTTTTTGAAAAGGGTTTTAGTTTTCAGGTATGGTTGATTTATTACCATCCCGGATGGAATGATAAGTAGGGGACATGATTTCTATTCCGGCTTTATTACATTCATCCTGGATATGCTGGTGCAGGGCTGAATAGATGTTCGCCATTTCATTAGATTTTCTGGTATAGGCATTCAACTGGTAAGAAACATAACTGTCATCCAGGCTGGTTTGTAAAACGAATGGGCTGGGTTCTTTTAAAATATCCGGAGTAGCTTTTGCTGCTTTAACCAGTACTTCCTCCACTAATTTCCAGGGGGTATCATAACCCAGGGAAATGGTGGTATTCAGGATCAATCCTTTTTCCAGGGCACAGGCAGAGTAATTAACGGTACCTCCACTTAAGATTGTAGAATTGGGAATGGTAATATCTTCATTTTTTATGGTGCGGATTCTGGTTATCAGTAAGTTTTTAGTAATCACATCCCCGGTTACATCCCTTATCTTCACCCGGTCACCCACTTTAAATGGCCGCATATAAGTAATCACCACCCCTGAAACCACATTCGAAAAAGCCGAAGAGGACCCAACAGAGATTAATATACCCAGTAAAACAGAAACCCCCTGAAATATTTTACTGTCAGATCCCGGCAAATATGGGAAAATGGTAATAAACATAAAAATATACAGGATTGATTTAATGATATTGTAGGTAGGATTTGCCCAATCTGTATAAAAACCAGGTATTCTTAGTTTCCCTTTTTCAATCTCTCCGGCAAAATAACTGATGATTCTAATGATCTGCCTGGTAAAAATATAAATGATGGTAATGGTAAACAGATTGGGTATATAATCTATAACGGAATTATAAATAGAAACAATCGGTTTTATTGTAAATGAAATCAGGTGGTGGGCAATGTTTTTCGTCCATGGAAATAAACTGAATAATACTGGTAAGGAAGCATAGACCATTAATACAATAAACAACCATTTAATATTGATAGTAATGCGGTAGAAAAAACTTTTCACTTGATGGGCAGTAAGCAGTTCATATTTTCTGAAATAAAAAGAAGGGTATGTTTTTTTAAGCAGGTATTTATGCAATAATAATCTGAACAGATAATTAATCAACCATATAAATAATATCAGGATCAATATAGTAGCCAACGCCTGCCCAATAGAAAGTGCAATAACTTCAGGGCGGTCAAATGCAAAAACCTGTAATAGTTTTTCTGTAATAATTTTCCTATACTCATTTGCAAGCAATTTTGCATCCGTTTTATTGGCCATCGCATCTGCTTCAGTTACACCCATCAGTAAAAGATCTTTATAAAAAATTACATAAGCACCGGCAGTATCTTTTATTACTACATCCTTTTCCTGAAAAGAGCTGTTCTGTTCTGTTATTTTATTCAGCCGGTTTTCTATAAGCAATGCCCGTTCGTTAGCGCTGAATCCTTTGGGGGCAGTAAATATGGTAAATAAGGTTTCCGATTTAAAAACAACCGGTACACCCTGGGTAAGTAATGAGTCGCCATTAGTAAAAGTTGTTTGTGCTCCAACTGCAAAAACAGATAATATAAATAGTAAAACACCTGTTATTTTTTTCATGAAAGTATCTTTAAGGGTGAGCAATTATTAGTCTTAATTGAAACTGTATTATAAACATATCCATTTTATACAAAATAGAAGAAGATACTATAAAATAACTGAGATAGTATCCTAAAAAAGTCAAAATCAATTATTTTTACGAAAAGCCTTTCCATGAAAATAATTTCAAAGCCAACCAGCGGTATTCCTGATTTCTATCAGCATTATATAGATGTGGTTCCGGATGATGGACAGCTTTTAAGGCATTTAAGCAATATTCTAACAGAAACAGAAGCATTTATCAACTGCCTTACGGAAGAGAAGTTATTGTACTGTTATGCACCTGGTAAATGGAGTATTAAGGATTTAATGCTGCATTTGGCAGATTGTGAAAGGGTAATTATTTACAGGGCTACACGTATTGCCCGTGGAGACAAAACCAATTTACCTGGCTTTGATGAAGAATCTTTTGCCGCCGCTGCCGCCGCAGATAAGCGACCGATTGCAGTTATTATGGAAGAATTAAGGGTATTTCGCCAGGCCAGTATTGTATTTATTGGCAATCTTTCTGAAGAAGAGCTAGATAAAACAGGTGCTGCCAATGGGTATCCGCTTTCGGTAAGGTTACTGGTAAACCATTTGTATGGGCATCATAAACATCATTTGAATATAATCGAAGAGAAGTATTTGTAAGGATTTCATCGGCCAGCACTTTACTGCTACGGATTTAATAAAAAAATTCATAAAAAAGAGTTCTCCTTTCAGGATAGGTATCAGAAAATAAATCTTTTGTGTATTTACAGGTATCTTTTTGCTATACAACCAATATACAGTAAGCCTGTTTAAAAAAATCTAATCATTTGATTTTCAATCAATAAAATCATGACTATACATGTTGTATATCGATTGTATATATAAAAAAAATTAAAAAGCTGTTACATTTATTATCGTATTTGTTAATTCTGTTTCAAATCAGCTAAACGCCATTTTCCTCTTCATCAAATTACGATTGTAAATGAAAAAGTCAATTTTATTTCTAAGCTTTCTGGTGGTTTCTTTCTCCTTGTCAGCTCAGTCTGATAATGTAAAAATTATAGAAAATAGCGAAGGCTTGAAGCTTTCGGTCAATGGTAAAGATTTTATCATCAATGGAATGAATTGGGATTATTACCCAATAGGCACAAACTATGCTTACAGCATTTGGAATGAGCCTGATGATAAAATTAAAGCCGCTCTGAGCATTGAAATGCCTCTGTTGAAAAATATGGGTGTAAATGTTATCAGGCAGTATACAGGTATACCAGCCAAATGGATCAGGTATATCTATGAAAACTATGGGATTTACACCTTACTCAACCATTCCTTTGGCCGTTATGGGCTAACTATAAAAGGCACCTGGGTACAGAATACAGATTATTCCAATCCACAAGTTAAAGCGCTTCTTTTATCAGAAATAAAAGAAATGGTGAATCAGTATAAAAATACTCCGGGCTTATTAATGTTTCTTTTAGGAAATGAAAATAATTATGGCCTTTTTTGGCGGGGAGCAGAATCAGAAAATATTCCAATGGCCGAAAGAAAATCAACCAGGGAGGCCAAATATTTGTACAGCTTATTTAATGAAGTTGCAGTTGAAATGAAATCCTTAGACCAGTCTCATCCGGTTGCTATTTGTAATGGTGATTTACTGTTTCTGGATATCCTTACTAAAGAATGTAAAGATGTGGATATTTTAGGATTGAATATGTACCGTGGTATTTCATTTGGTGATGCTTTTCAGAGAGTTAAGAATGAATGCAGGAAACCTATTATGTTTACAGAATTTGGGGCAGATGCTTTTAATTCATTAAGCAATCAGGAAGATCAGGACGATCAGGCAAAATATTTAGTGGGAAACTGGAAAGAAATTTATGAAAACGCTGCAGGTATGGGCAAATCCGGGAATTGCCTGGGTGGCTTTACATTCCAGTTTAGTGACGGTTGGTGGAAAACCGGGCAAACCAAAGACTTGGATGTTCATAATACCAATGCATCCTGGGTAAATGGTGGTTATTTATATGATTATAAGCCAGGCCAAAATAATATGAATGAAGAGTGGTTTGGTATCTGTGCAAAAGGCCCAACTAATGAAAGAGGCCTTTACGATTTGTTTCCCCGGGCTGCTTATTATGCACTAAAGGAAGTACATCAGTTTAACCCATATGCAACACAGGGAAGATCGCTGACAAACTATTTTGATCATATTCAGTTAACCGATGCACTCTTAAGAGCTCGTGGAGATAAAGCCGCTTTAGAAACTAACAACACCAGCAGTAAATTATATTTAAGCAATTTAAGGGCTGATTTTTCAACCTACAATACCGGAGGCAATTTAATTACTACGCCTTCAACAGCAGTACCCAATTCCACAACTTATCCAAACAAGTTAGGATTTGACCATATGGAATCTTTTTATGTAGGTGCTACTGCCAATCCTGCACCAAATATGACAGCCAATGTTCAGTTTAATATTTTAGGTAATGTAGCGCAAAACCCAATTGATGAAATATTTTATGAAAACAGAGGAAGGCCGATTGAAGTAAATACCCCAAATGGAGTGCAAACCATTCAATCCAATAACAGGATTCAATTATATAGGGCAAGTTATACCTGGAATAATAGTTTATTTAATCTTACTGGTTTTTACAGGACAGGCCATTATCATTGGGGTTATGAAGGCGATTTTTTTGGATTGTATCCCGAAGCAAATTATGGCCCTAATATAGACATATACAATGGAAATGCTCCTTTTGGTTTTGAATTGGAAGGAAAAAAATATCTGGATGGATTAAAGGTTGCATTTGGCCCTGAACTTTGGTGGGGAGCTAATCCGGCAGCACTGGTGAAGTATAGTAAGAAACTTGCCAAATTTAATATTACCGGAATTTATCACCAGGATTTTGAACAGAACAGCAGTATTCAAAGTTCTTTTGCCATTCCGCAGCCCAAAACAACCAGAGTTTCACTAGTTATTGAAAGGAAGTTTAACAAATTTGGATTTCAGTTAGGTGGCCTTTGGGGTGGGATGCCATTAAATGGCAGAACATTTCAGGTGGTAAGAGGAGAGGTTGGCGACTATACAGTGTATCAGAGTCAAATTGAATCAAAAGATAATTTTGGGGGTAAACTTAAATTTACCTATTCCGGGGGAAGGTTTAATTGGTATGGGCAGGGTGCTGCCATGGGTTTAGTAGCGAATGGTGGGGCAGATTATACTAAAACTTTCACAGGTTGGAGATTAAAAGATTGTGGAAGTGGTAACCAATATAATGCTTTAAGTGGGTTTACTTACACTTTTGGCAATTTTCAAATTGCACCAAATTTCTTATGGCAGAAGCCAATTGAAGGCCCTGTTCCAGGAGGTGTTCCTGCTCCGGGTAGGCCCAGAGATATATTAGATGACCCATTTGCAGTGAGAACAAACAGAGAAACAGTTGCCGGAGAAATGCTGTTAACATTTGATCCTACACCAGGTACCTGGTTTTATGACTGGGACAATGACAGGTCTGAAGATGCGAAATTTGCAATAAGTGAAGATTTTGTTTATCGCCATCTTCCCACAACCCAGGATGCAGCTGTAGGTATTTTAGCTGATGGAAGAACAACATTTGTTTTTCCGGGTGCTGCACCTGCACATGACTTATGGGAAAACAACATTAGAATAGTTTCCAAACTCAATCACAACTTTGGTTTCATATCTAATATTTGGTTTGGAAACGGACAGGCAAATGGTAGTGACACCAGATTAATACACCGCTATGGAATAGATATCAGAACTATTTATAAAAAGGTAAAATTTATTGCTACAGCTAAGTTCAATGATTGGGGACCATATGATTATCACAGGGATTTCAACGAAACTTATCCACTTCAGTTGATGGGAGATTTATCTACAGAAATCGGAAACCCTGATTGGTTTCTTTTGCCCGGAACAAGGATGGGTATAAGGTGTACTTACAGAACATTGAATAAATATTCACCCAGATATGACCCTACTAATACAGTAAATGCAGCTGGTCAAATTATTCCTGATCCCAATGCTATTGGATTTCCCAATGGGAATGAATGGGAAATCAGAACCTACATACAAATTAATATTGGTAAATAAATATTTAGTTTTAAAAATACAGACATATGAAAATAAAAATATTAACAATCACAATAATGAAATGTCTTTTGGCATCTCTGATACTCATTGGGTTAGGATGTAAAAGAACATTATCCGAATTACAGGCTCCATCTTATCCAACTAATGGAAATGTATGGATAAATGGATTTGCAGGTGATGAAGGATATGCAGCTTTTGGCGGCTCTGATGTAAAAGCTTTTCAGGTAGACAGCCAGGTAACTTATTTGAATTCAACTGCCTCTATGCGATTTGCAGTTCCTGATACGAGTAGTCCACAAGGGTCTTATGCCGGTGGAGTATTTTATAGTAAAACAGGCAGGAATTTAACAGGTTACAATGCCCTGTCTTTTTATATTAAAGCCTCCCAGCCAATTACCATTGGTGTAGTTGGTTTTGGTAATGATCTGGGTGCTTCCCAATATATGGTTTCATTAAATAATCTTAATGCAAATTCAAATTGGACACAAGTAATTATTCCTATACCAGACCCATCGAAATTTACAGGACAAAGAGGACTATTTTATTATTCAGCTGCCCCTAATAATGGAAGAGGGTATACCTTTTGGATTGACAGAATGCAGTTTGTAAATTTATCTACTCTTGCAAACCTTACTGGAAGTATTCAAAATGGGAATAATGATTCGATCCCTTATGGTATTGCTGGAGATTCTGCCACAATCACTAATTTTCAGGCAACTGTAAATCTGCCAACCGGTGTTAATGAAACGGTTAGTATATCTCCTTCATATTTTTCATTTTTTTCGTCAAATTCTTCCGTTGCAAGTGTTTCTGCAACAGGTGGTGTAAATATTTTAACAGGTGGTACTTCCACAATTACGGCAACATTAGGATCTAAAGCAGCAATTGGTTCTTTAAAAATAAATTCAATAGGTAAATTAACGCCGCCACCAGCCCCTACAAAAAATCCTGCATATGTACTTTCATTATTAACCAGTGTTTATCATAATGTACCAGTTGATTATTGGAATGGTTACTGGCAGCCTTATCAAATAACAACCAGTAGTGTTGCTAAAGCTGGTAATGATACCATCATTCAATACAGTAACCTTAACTTTGTTGGAGCGCAACTAACCAGCCCTACCCAAAATATAAGTCCATACAGGAGCTTCCATATAGATATTTTTACCCCTGATAATATTGCTTCCAATAGCAGCCTTCAAATTGAATTGCTTGATTTTGGGGCAAATGGTGTACCTGGTGGTGGTGATGATGTTAGTGGTACTATTACCATTCCAAGTTCTTATTTGGCTTCAAAAAAATGGATAAGTATTGATACTGTATTATCAGCTTTTAAAGGTCTTACCACTGAAGGGCATTTTGGTCAGATAATTTTTGTTGGATCCAATTTACCGGATGTTTGGATAGATAATGTATATTTCTGGGGATATCCAATCACACCAACTGTAGCAGCGCCTCTTCCTACCCAGGCATCTTCAAGTGTGCTTTCAATTTATGGAAATACATATCCTAATTTGCCTGGAACTAATTTTAATCCAAACTGGGGGCAAGCAACCGTAGAAAGTCAGGTTACAATTGCAGGAAACAATACCTTGCTTTACTCAAATTTAAATTACCAGGGAACACAATTAGCTGCACCTCAAAATGTTTCAATTTATGGATTTTTGCATATAGATTATTACACATCAAATTCCTCAAGTTTAAATGTTAATCTGATTAATTCTGCAGCAGTAACCGGCGGTTCTCCTGTACAAACTGCCTATACATTGGCGGTTCCAACTAATGGGGTCTGGAAAAGTGTGGATATTCCATTATCAAGTTTTTCCCCGGTTAAATTAGCTAAAGTTGATCAAATGTCATTTGCCGGAAATGGCACCATATATATAGGTAATATTTATTTCTATGGCACAAGTAGCGGCAGCGGAGGTAGTAGTGGTGGTAGTGGTGGAAGCGGTGGTACCTACAACACGAATGATGTAATTGATTTTGAAGCAGCAGGATTTGGACAGGGCTTTAACTGGACTAGCTTCGAAGATGGCTCTAATCCGGCGCTGCAATTTGTAGCTAACCCAAATCCATCAGGTATCAATACATCTGCCACAGTTGCTAAATTCACAGCACTTCAGGCCGGTTCAACTTATGCAGGTTGTCAAACAGATTATGTTTCTATGGGTACATTTCAATTAGATGCTACTCACAACAAGGTCAGAATAATGGTGTATAAAAGTGTAATAAGCAATGTTGGAATTAAATTTGCAACAGCTTCTAACTGGGCGCAGGTTGAAGTTTTGGTTCCAAATACAAAAATAAATCAATGGGAACAACTTACATTCGATTTCTCCGCTGCAATTTATTCCAGTAATCCAACTCCATATGTTCAATTAATTGTATTCCCTGATTACAATGCCAGGACTTCTGATAATGTGGTATATTTTGACAACATAACTTTTGGAAATTAAAAAATATTTTAATTCCATATTTCAAAGAAATGAAAAGTAAAATTATGAACATACTTAATATAAAATGGCTGAAGAAGTTTCAAATTAGCATTATTTACTCTTTGCTTATAATAATACTTCTTTCAAGTTGTAGTAAAGACGCCAAACAAACACTTCCTCAAAGAAGTTGGCAATTAACATGGAGCGATAGTTTTAATGCACATGCACTTGATACTACCAGGTGGTCTTTCGATCTTGGGGCAGGAGGTTGGGGAAATAGTGAATTAGAAACATATACCAACAGTTCTTCAAATTTGTGGTTGGATGGAAATGGCCATCTGGTGATAACAGCACTTCAACCTTCAGCTGGTAATTATACTTCTGCCAGAATAAAAACGAAATATTTATTTTCTCAGGCATATGGAAGATTCGAAGCCAGTATTAAAACGCCATATGGTCCTGGTATCTGGCCTGCATTTTGGTTACTTGGTTCTAATATAGATTCAGTAGCCTGGCCCCAATGTGGTGAAATTGATATTATGGAACAACAGGGACAATCACCCAATATCAATCACGGTAGTGTTCATGGACCCGGCTATTCCGGAGGCAGTGCCATTACGAAAGCTTATCAACTAACCAATGGTAGATTTGATACCGACTATCATATTTATGCCATTGAGTGGGGGCCAGATTATATTGATTTCTTTATTGATAATTTTCTATATGAAGTTATAACACCAGGTGATGTAACAGGGAACTGGGTATTCAATCATCCATTCTATATAATCCTAAATGTTGCTGTTGGTGGAAATTATGTTGGTTGGCCAACTTCAAGTACTCCATTCCCTCAATCTATGTATATTGATTATGTGAATGTGTATAAACAACAATAAAATAAAAGTATTTACCAGGATGTCAGATATTTTAATACAGGATTTAATGTAAAACATTTTATAAAACAAAGCGAATTGAAAATAGGATGAATATTCTTTTATTGTAAATCAATAGGAGTAATAGTTTCATTCAATATTTCATGAAAATGCTGGTATTAAATTCATATTACTCAATATCATGAAAATAAAATTAGCTGATCCGATGCTTAAAGAAGAAGTTATGCTGGAGGCAAAAGAATTTGGAAAAGAAGTTTTTTATAAAATTTCTGAAGTTAACAATTTGAGCACTTTTTTTATGAGTATTGTAAGTGATTCCAATCATTGGATGTTTATAGCTAGCAATGGAGGAATAAGTGCCGGAAGAAAAGATGCGGATCATGCTTTGTTTCCATATTATACAGAGGATAAAATAATAGAGTCTGTTGAAAACACTGGCAGCAAAACTATTTTCCGGGTTTTAAAGAAAGATGATTTATATGTTTGGGAACCTTTTTCTGAAAGAAGTGAAGTTCAATTCAAGCTTACCCGAAATTTATATAAAAGTAAATTTGGGAATAAAATAATTTTTGAAGAAATAAATAACGATTTAGGACTTTGCTTTTCTTATGAATGGAATTCAAGTAATCTCTATGGTTTTGTAAGAAAAAGTAAACTTATAAATCTAACCAGTGAAGACCTTACAATAAATTTGTTGGATGGGTTGCAAAATATTCTTCCTTATGGTGTTGGAAGTGAGTTGCAAAACCTGACCAGTAATCTTGCAGATGCGTACAAAAGGAGTGAATTACAAACTGAAACCGGATTGGGAATTTATTCTTTAAGCGCAATTATTGTTGATAAAGCAGAGCCCAGCGAAGCATTAAAAGCAAATGTTGCCTGGAGTATAGGATTAGAAAATACTGTACACCTTTTATCTGTTAACCAGCTCCATAATTTCAGAAAAAATGGAATTGTTTATACCGAAGAAGATATAAAAGGTAAGAAAGGAGCTTACTTTATTAATAGTCAAATTGTATTATCCAATGTAGAAGAAAAAGAATGGATCATTGTAGCAAATGTAAATAATAATCATGCTGCAGTTGTGCAGCTTATCGATAGTATACAAAATGATAAAGGGTTATATGATAAAGTTTTGGCGGATGTGGAATTGGGAACAGAAAATTTATTAAAACTCTGTGATTCGGTTGATGCGTTGCAATTTACTGCTGATGATTTACGAGATACACGCCATTTTTCAAATGTGCTGTTCAATATAATGCGCGGTGGTATTTTTGATAATAATTATACAATTGAGAAGTTGGATTTTTTTAATTATTTAATCAAAGCTAATCCTGATTTACTAAATGAACTTGGTACTCAACTGCAACATTTTCCGGATTTATTATCAGTCAATGAATTAAAAGAATTTGCTGAAAATATTGGGAATATTGATTTTATCAGATTAGCAATTCAATATCTTCCATTAAAATTCAGTCGAAGACATGGAGACCCCAGCCGACCATGGAACAGATTTACTATAAATACACAAAGCGAAATTGATGGATCCAAAATATTGGATTATGAAGGAAACTGGAGGGATATTTTTCAAAATTGGGAAGCACTTGCCCACTCCTATCCTCAGTTTATAGAAGGTATGATTTTTAAATTTTTAAATGCTTCTACATTTGATGGGTATAATCCATACAGGATCACAAAAGATGGATTTGATTGGGAAACAATTGAGCATGATAATCCATGGTCATATATTGGTTATTGGGGAGATCACCAGATCATATACTTATTAAAATATTTAGAATTTATTGAAAACCATCAAATCGATGCTTTACAAAAGTTACTTGATAAAGATTATTTTGTTTATGCCAATGTTCCATACAAAATAAAATCTTATGAAGACATTCTTAAAAACCCAAAAAATACTATTCTTTTTGATTTAGAACTTGATAAAAATATCAGATTAAAATGCCAGCAAAATGGTTCAGATTTTGCACTGTTAAGTAACAAAACCGGTAAGATTCATCATGTAAATTTTATTGAAAAAATCATAGCAACTGTAGCAGCAAAAATATCAAATTTTATCCCGGAAGCAGGAATTTGGATGAACACCCAAAGACCTGAATGGAATGATGCCAATAATGCATTAGTTGGTAATGGAGTTTCAATGGTAACATTGTACTATTTAAGAAGATTCCTAACCTTTTTTAGTAAAATACTCTCAGATACCTTAATTGAACAAGTTGAGATTTCTTCTGAGCTGAATGCGTTTCTTTTTGCAATCGCCAATAATCTTGACCAATCAAAAACACTATTATCCGGAAGAATTAGTGATGAAAGCAGAAAAAAATTTAT
>Ga0364866_10412_pt2 | contig 25005 bp, 23 predicted proteins | sample ExccelAu500001D3_3_FD_206913 | JGI IMG/M metagenome (GOLD analysis project Ga0364866, IMG submission 206913) | Enriched cells from Trout Bog Lake Hypolimnion, Wisconsin, USA - BchlTB.Aug13.5000.01.D3 | ecosystem: Environmental > Aquatic > Freshwater > Lake > Hypolimnion/Profundal zone | place... | reverse complement strand
GTCTTGCCGCGTTGAGGCGCTGCCGATTTCAAGGGTTTCACTTCGGTATCGCCGGGCCGAAAGGCGACAACGGCGCCATTTCCGGAGTAGCAAACGACAACCAGATTGTCCGAATCGTCGAAGAAGATGTTGACGGGAATAAGGGGTTCGGTCCTCACCAAAGTGGCATTTCGTTCCCCGAATCCCAGTCGGTAGATCCGATGAGCCGATGAATCGACGAAGTAGAAATCGCCCTTGCTGTCCACCGCGCCGCCCGAGATGTTCTCGAATGGACGGGCAAGCAATTCGACTTTGAGAGAAGACCTGTCGACGGTGGTCTGTGGCGATTTCACCGTGAAGTCGGCGACCTCACGTGTGCGATACACCTTTCCAATATCACCACCGAACACGAGATTGTCGAAGGAGACCTTGCTGTTGCTGTTGCAGTGAACGTTCTGCAAGCGGATGTCCGTGCTCTTCGCGATCCCGATCGCATATTCACCCGGCGCTTTCATGCCGATCACGCGGTACATCACGAGGTTGGTAAGCCGGATATCCGAGCACGAATCGATTTCGAGGGGTACGGCAAGGGGGCCCTCGCCCCATTCTTCCTCGGTCTGAAGTGCGAAGACCCTCCAATGCGAAGTATCGCGGAAAACGATCTCGTTGCGGACATGGTGCTCGCTGGAGAGTTCATACACCCTCCCCTCTGTAGTGGTGTTCGAAACCTCCATGCCGGCTTTGGCGAAGGTCGAAGCAGTCCAGATGTTGAGGAACGTGCCGCCTCCGCCATCCGTAACCCAAAGGCTCGGATATTGGGAATTCCAACGCCGATTCGGGTTTGGGTCTGCGCTGTGATTGGCGTTATAGATCTGGTTCCAAGGCACGCTTCCGTGGCCTCCGAGGAACTTTACGTCGTTGAGCATCGAGTCCTTGCCGGACATCCATCTCAGTGCCGTTGCCGATGGGTTATTGCCACCCGTATCTAGGCCGATTCCGGTGACGATGTTGTCGCCGCCTCTGGGCGCCTCAATCAGGGCTACTGGATCGGCAGGCCTCGGGTTCAATCCGGAGCGATCTCCAAAGGAAGAGATCGCTGCGAACGAACCCGTATCGTCTTTGATTAGGATCTGGGTGGCGAATGGGTGAAGGCCGATGAGCACCGTGTGCGGTTTCAGGTGGATTGTCTTCGTAACTCGATACCGACCCTGGGGCAGGTAGATCGACGGGTACTTGCCGATGGCGCCTTGCAGAATCTCGGTGTTGTCGAATTCGCCGTCCCCCTTGGCGCCCAAGTCGGCGAGGTTGATCCACGTGCTCGGGTCTGGCATCGCGCGGATGTCGGTGGGAACCGGCGCGGGCATGGCAGCGACCGGCTCCGCTTCGTACCGGGTGACCACACGCCCCTCGTCGTTCTCGAAGGTTCCGCTCGGTCCGTGTAGGAACGATTTGACTTTGTAGATGCTTCCCTTGCCGGCCTCCCGATGGCGGCTCTCCCGAAACTCGGCAAAGACGGGAACGTCGCGGCATACGATGTTTTCGGCATTGATCTGCGTTCGCAAGCTGTTCTCGCGGCTGACGACGATCGCTGGGCCGGACACATCCTCGAGGCGTGCGTCGCTCATCCAAAGCATCTCCGAATGGTCCGGCTCGACCGAGACGGCATTCGGGACGTGACGGAACGTAGGCCGGATCAGCGTTAGGCCAGTCTCATAGGTTCGAATTGCGGGCCCGCTTTGGCCCTCGAACACGGAATCCAGCAGGGTGAACTGCCAGCCCGGCGAGGGCGTGCGGGTTATGATTCCGCTTCGTCCGCCGAAAAACCGAAGGTCGAACGCCACATTGCCGGCGTCGTGGATTCCCGCCATCGCCGAACCCAGATGGAAATCCATGTGCGCCAGATAGCAATGCTGCGCGTATCGGCTGCGGACGCCTACCGCCATCGGGTTACCTTCACCGATCTCAAGATCGACGTTGTCCATCGCCGAGTAGAACGTGCCGGGCGTGGCATCGCCGGTGAACTCCAAACTCAGGCCCGTCCCATGTGGATGATCGAGATCCAACGCCTGCCCCCCACGGGGGCGACGCCCGGCGAAGAACACCATGAACTTCTCACGATCCTGGTACCCGGCGGTGTTGGGCGACAAGACCAGTGTTGGACGCGTGGGCCCGTAGCCGATCACCCTCACCCCCGGCCAAACTCGCAAAGTATCCGCGATGCGATATCGCCCCGAGGGCAGGAACACGATTCCCGATCCTTTGGTCTCCTGAACCCGGTCGATCGCTAGTTGGATGACGGCAGTGCTGTCGACGGCGTCATCGGCAGCAGACTTGACATAGACAGCCTGTGAATCCTCGAGCCGATGCGGATACACCGAAACGCTTGGAGAAATCTGCACGTTTGCCGCTATCATCGCGACTCCCAAAAGGAACATTCCCATTTTGAATTTTGTTCTTCGACGAACGATTCGAGTCTATCCAAGTGGCCCGCGGACGAAATCTTTCCTAGTTGATTTACCGCCTGAATTGCAGACGTTGCCGTCCCATAATCGACCATGGGACGGCTCTTGGCAGTTGCTGGGTGCATGTGGGCGGTTTCGGCTTTCGGACAGACCGGATTTCCGCTGACTGGAAATTTCGAGGGATGGCGGACCCTTACGATCGGGGACAGCGAGCAGGGCTCGACGCTTCGTTTGGAGCCCACGTTGAACCGGGACTGGATCGTCCATGGGGGATCCGGCGAGGCGAGGCGAGTGTCGATAACGACGACCTTGAAACCTGACCATGGACGCGGGAATCAATGGAAGGTCGCAGGCGTCGCGTGCTATGCCGCCGACGATCGCTATTGGCACCTCGCCCTCGTCGAATCGCCCAACGCAGACGGCGCGAAACACTTTTTTGAGCTTTCCGAGATGCTGGATGGGGCGTGGAATGCCCAAACAAACCTGCCCGATCACATGGATAGAGGATCGGCGTCGTGGGAGTTCGGCCACACGTATCGGTTGTCGTTAACGCTGAATCCGGACGGAGTTGTGGGTGAGGTACGGGAAGGAGACGCGGTGCTGTTTCGCGAGCGACGGGACTTCACTCTCGGATCGAAGGCGGCCAAAAGCGGACGTGCAGCGCTGACGACGGGAGCAATGGCCGCAGAGTTTTCGAACGTCGAGGCGGTCGAAAGCGAATGGTCGCCAAAGGCTCCAGCCGCTGCCCAATTCGGGGCTTATCCGGGAAGCAAGGGGCACTTCTTCAAAACCCGATTCACCGATGGCAAGTGGTGGCTGACCGACCCTGCCGACAAGCCGTTCCTGGCGGTGACGACCGACCACGTGAACTACAATGCCCATTTCTGCGAGGCTCTCGGTTACGCGCCGTTCCACCGGAACTTGGAACGCATTTATGGCGATGAGAAGACTTGGGCTAAGGCCGCATCCGATCGGCTGAAATCGTGGGGGTTCAACTCACTCGCGGCAGGGTGCAGCCCCTCGCTCAGGCGTCGAGGACTCCCTTACACCGAGTTCTTAAGCTTCGGGACTGCGTTCAGCGATACCGCTGCGATCGTGGCGAAGACGACCTGGACTGGATGGCCGGACGTGTTCGATCCGCGATGGCCGAAGTTCTGCCGCCTCGTCGCTGCCAATACGTGCGCGGCGGAGAAGGAAGACCCGTGGCTGATCGGCTATACCCTCGATAACGAATTGGAGTGGTTCGGAAAGACCGGGCAGCCATGGGGCATTGCGGAAGGTGCTTGGCAACTTCCCAAGGAGCGAGCGGCGAAGGTCGCGCTGGTCGATGTGCTGCGAGCCTATTACGAAGGCGACGTGTCACGTCTCAATCAGGATTTCGGAGGTTCCTTCGCCGGCTTCGACGCCGTGCTGGATTCGACTGCGCCGCTTCCTCCCAAAACCGAGAGGGGGCGTCAGGGGCTGATGATCTTCGTGCGGCTTGCGGCAGACCGGTACTTTTCGGTAACAACCCAGGCGATACAAGCCGAAGACCCGAACCACTTGATCCTCGGATGCCGGTTTGCCTATGATGCGCCGGTTCCTGCCGTAGAGGACGCAGGAAGGACGTGCGATGTGGTCACGGTGAACATCTACCCAAGGGTCAGCTTGGCCACCGGCGCCGTTTTTGGGCTCAAGGAGCATCTGGACGAGATGGCTCAACGTACGGGGCGTCCGCTGTTCGTTACCGAGTGGGGATTTCCGGGATTGGACGCGGTGGACACCACCGGTAAGCCTGTCCCCAGCACCCAGGGCGCAGGAATGCGAGTGGACACCCAGGCCCAGCGCGCCGTGTGTTTTCGTGCGATGCAGACCGCTCTCTTCTCCCACCCGAACGTGGTCGGCTCCAGCTTCTTCATGTACGCCGACGAGCCTGCGCTTGGCGTCAGCAAGAGCTTTCCGGAGAACAGCAACTATGGACTGGTCAGCGAAACGGACCGTCCGTACATGCCATTGGTGAAGGTCGCCACCGAGTTGAACCCGACTGTTGCCTCTATCCATAGGAACCCACCCTCGCTGACGAGCAAAGCGAAAGATTGGCTGAAGCCGTATGCGGTCGAACCCTCCGGCATCACTATCCGAATCGAAGGAAGTCGTTTTTCCGTCGAGACGCGACAACTGCGTCTAATCAAGGATGCCGATTCCGGCCTCGCGTTCGACCATGTCTCGTTGAAATCCGAACGTGGATGGGTCGACCTCGGCACGTATGGACCCGTGATTTGGTTGCGCGATCGCGGACAGAACTCCTGGGAATCCCCCAGTCGAGTCGAGCATGTGGAGCGGACGGGGCCTGGCGAACTGCGCGTGATGCTCAGCGGCGCCCAAGCGCGAACGGTAGTCGAACTTCGATTCCTGGCCGATGCGCCGTACTTCCTGGCGAGAGTTGTGTCGGTTCAGTCGACTGCAGCCGGTCCGGTGTCGCTGCGTGGGGCGTATCACTATCCCCTGTGGCGAGCGGCTGAAGCCGCTACGGTTCAGCCATTCAAACCAGGGGTCCCCGACTATTGGCTTCCGTTCGGAGCATGGATGTCGCCGCATGGAGACTTCGCCCTTGGCGCCCTCGCCCAACGGGACGATCCGGTGTTCACGGTGTACTTCTGGCGGGACGATAATCTCCACGCCGACTTCCTACGCGCCCTTGAAGTCGACTTAGCTCCGATGCAAACCTGGCACGCAGATGCGGTCGAGCCTTGGGCCGCGATCTTCCTAACAAGGATAGACAAGGCTGGTAAACCCGACCTCTCTGGCGTCCTTGCCGTCCATTAGCTGTCGGTTGAGAGGTTCGGGAAGCAGGTTCGCAACCGTTTTTTCGAAAATTCTTCGGCTCCTGTGAGATCCGATGATTCCCTTTGCTTTAGTCACTAGCGTTTCAATCCGGAACGCTGCGGAAGCCGTCTGGCGTACACCTCTGCCCAGGCGATAACCGCGAGAAACTCAGGTGATATGAAATGATCGACTTAGAATCCCACCCAATGTCTCGAACGGAATCGTTCACCGACGGCGCCGTCAACTTTGCCTATTCGCTCGACGAAAAGGTCGACGCTCTCCTCAGCGCGGTCGAGAAGAGCGACGTCTATCGACTGGTTGCCGACCCACAGACCGACCCGCGTCTCGTGGCCCTCATCGTCAAGTACATCCTTCTCGAAGTCTTCTCGTACGGACCTCACGTCACAGAAGCGACCTTTACCGCGATCGGACGGTTTCCGAAGGACCGCCCCGACCTGATGCGCCCGCTCATCCTGCATGACCTATCCGAAGTCGACCATGGCGAAATGGCACTGAAAGACTTCATCAAACTCGGCGGAAGCGAATCGTGGGCACGGGATCGGAGGATCAGTCCATGCTCGTTCGCGATGGGCGCCACCTGCCGTATGCTCGCCGAGCGGGGAAGCCCTTTCGCGTTCCTCGGCTATATGTATCCGTTCGAAACCCTGACGCCGATCCTGACGGAGAGAGCGCAGGGCTTCCTCAAGATGCACGGGTTTCCGATCGAGGCTCAGGTCTTTATCGACACCCATGCCGAGGAGGATATCGGACACGCGAACCTTCTGAATCTGCTCGTCAAGCGAGTCGTCAACGACTTTCCCGAGGCAGCGGCAGAGATCGAGTACGGCTTCGATTGTTTCGTGAACGTGTACCCGCTTGCGATCTGGTCGCAGGCGCTCGCCAACGCACGAACGGAGCTTTCCGGTCAGGAAGTGATCTAGGACGTGGCCCATCATCTGAAGTTTCTCGCACCGCCCGGCTCAAAGCCGGGCTTCGGGTCAACCAATCGCGACGCGGTTCGTTGGCAGACTCTCTTCACGCGGGCATGCCAGGTCCGTGGTGCGGCTTACTTTGCCGATGGTGCGATTGGCTCAGATGACTTGTCGCCGGATGGGAGCTTTCAGATCCCAATCGACGAACACTCCTGGCACGTGATATTGGTCAACGATGACAACGAAGTCAGCGCGACCTTACGAATGACGGTGTTGCCGTTGGACCCGCAGAAGCGGAAGGGAAGTCTCCCTCACGTGGGGGAGAGCTTGCGTCGAGCCGCCTCCGATCCCTTCACGTCGATGCTTGTCGCAGAGCGATTTTTAAGCGGCCTGGAACTTGCCCATGGGACCGATCGGACCAACTTCATGATTGTCGGGGGTTGGGCGTCGGACCCGAAACGAGCGCCTTCCTCCGCCGGCGCGGAATTGGCGCTGAGCGTCTGGGCCGTTGCGCGCCACATGGCCGCCGCCGGAGCGCTATCCGTTGCGTCGGAACGGCACGATGCCCACGGACAGCTCATACGCACCGGAGCCGTCCCAATCCGCGCGGTTGGGTCGCAGTCGATGTACTTCGACGAGGCATACGGTTGCCGCGTCGGTCTGCTCGGATTCAGGGTCTTTCAGGAGCGCCGAGCCATCAAGCGAGTCGTCGACCACCTCGCCGACAAGATCATGAACTGCGAAGTCATCTACTCGTAAGGCGGCAGCGGCAGGTAGGCGTAGTACGAGGTCGAGACAAAGGTGTGCAGGCTGGCGGTGCTCCTCGAAGCGAGTAGACTGCCATTAACTCTCATTGAAAGCGACCCGTCGTCTTTTTGGATTTTTGAGGCCCTATCGCAAGTGGGTTGTGCTGGCGCCGCTCATGATGGTCCTCGAGATTTCGATGGATCTCCTGCAGCCGCATATGGTCCAAGCGATTATTGACCAAGGTGTCGCTCGGCACGACATGCGGCTTGTGTTACTTTCCGGAGCACGGATGGTGCTGTTCGCTCTCGTTGGCCTCGTGGGCGGGATGGGGTGCACCTTCTACGCGGTCTTGGCTGCCCAAGGCGGAGGAGCGGACCTTCGTCGCGCCCTCTTTGCCAAGGTTCAGTCTCTTTCTTTCGCGAACCTGGATCAGTGGGAGACGGGAACGTTGGTTACCCGGCTTACAAACGACGTGACTCAGTTTCAAGAAGTCGTCATGATCCTCCTTCGGATGACGGTCCGAGCCCCGTTCTTGCTCGTCGGCAGCTTGATCATGGCGACCCTAACGAGCCCCCGGCTATCGGTCGTTTTCGTCGTCTTGATGCCGTTGCTGCTCGGATTTCTGGTTTGGATCGTCAACAAAATGTATCCGGTTTTCAGCCAGGTTCAAGCGCGTTTGGACCGGGTGAATACGGTGATGCAGGAGAACCTGTCCGGCGTTCGGGTCGTAAAGGCGTTCTCTCGTTCGAAATACGAAATCGACAGATTCGGGACCGCTAACGAAGCTTTAACCGAGCGCAATATCTTGGCCGCGCGCCTCGCTTCGCTCACCATGCCGTCCGTGATGCTCTGTATGAACATCGGCGTCGTGGTCGTCCTTTGGTATGGCGGAAAGTTGGTGGTGACAGGCGACTTGAGCGTCGGTAAGGTCATTGCGTTCGTGAACTACCTAACCCAGGCTCTTATGTCGCTGATGATGACGAGCATGCTCGCCATCCGGCTGTCGCGATCTGAGGCGTCCTCCGAACGTATCGAGGAACTCTTGAATGCAACGGCATCGGTTGTGGACTCCGCCGAACCGGCGAACCAAGGGCTTTGCGCGGGGCGCGTCGCTTTTGAAGATGTCTCGTTCGGATATGGCGATTCGGATTCCCCCGTCCTTTCCGGCGTGAGTTTCGTCGCTGAGCCCGGACAAACTGTTGCCATTCTTGGTGCGACCGGCTCGGGCAAATCGAGCTTGGTCAATCTCATCCCACGGTTCTACGATGTGACCGCCGGTAGGGTGACTTTGGACGGCGAAGACGTTCGGAAGATCCCGCAAGAGGTCCTAAGGCGAGATGTCGGAATCGCACTTCAGGAGTCCTTCCTGTTTTCCAGCACGATCCGGGACAACATTGCCTACGGTATGCCAGAGCTGACCGACGAAGAGGTCCGCGATGCGGCACTTGCGGCACAGGCAGACGAGTTCATCCGCCTCCTGCCCGAAGCGTACGATTCGCCAGTTGAGCAACGTGGCGCCAACTTCTCGGGCGGCCAGCGGCAACGGCTCGCGATCGCCCGAGCCCTTGCGCCCAAGCCGAAAGTTCTGATCCTCGACGACAGCACGAGCGCAGTCGACCTGCGGACCGAGGCCCTGATCGGTGAGGCGCTGAAAGAGCGTGGTCCGACAAAGTTCCTCGTCACTACGCGGATCAGCGGAGTACAGGGCGCAGATCGGATCCTCGTACTAGACGACGGTCGTTTGGTCGCCCAAGGCACCCATTCCGAGTTGATGAACAGCAGCCACGTTTACCGCGAGATCTTTGAATCTCAGCAAGGCGCTGCCACGGTGGATGAACTTGGCGAGTAAAGAACAGAGCCCGCCACCGCCGATCTTCGGTCCGCCTCGTATGGGGTTTGGCGCTGAAAAACGTCGAGCGGCCAATCCTCGCCAGACACTGAGCCGACTCTGGAAGTACCTTTCGCGGCAGCGCGCTGCGCTTGTTTTTACTGTGACGCTGGTCGTCGTCACTTCGCTCGTGAACACGGTGACCCCGTACTTGATGGGGTTGGCGATCGATCGTTATATGCTTCGGCACGACTTGGCGGGTCTCGCGCGCTCCATCCTCATCCTTCTTGGCGCTTATTTGACGTCCTCGACCTTCACTTGGCTCCAGACGTTCGTTATGGCGGCAGCGAGTCAGCGCACGGTTCGCGCCATCAGGCGGGATCTCTTTGCGCGAATGCAGCGTTTGCCCCTCAAGTTCTTCGACGCCCACTCGCACGGCGACCTAATGAGCCGCCTTACGAACGATGTCGAAAGTGTGAACGTCGTCCTCTCCGACAGCGTAACCCAGATCACATCCGGAGTTCTGACGATGGTAGGAACGGCGGTCGCCATGTTCTGGATTCAGCCAATTCTGGCAATCGTATCGATCGTCAGTGTAGCGGTGCCCAGCGTAATCGCCAACAAAGTTGTCGCCAAGGTAACGCGTGAGGCGTTTCGGGCGCAGCAGAATTCGTTAGGCTCGCTGAACGGGCTCGTCGAAGAGACGATTTCCGGTCAACGTACCGTTAAGGCTTATCACCGCGAGGAACGCGTGCTCGTCTCATTCGATGAAGCTAACGCTGCGTATCGCTTCTCTGCAACTCGGGCGCAGACGTACGCAGGGTTCATTGGCCCGATGATGAATTTGACGGGGAACCTTGGTCTTGCCGCTGTGGCGGGAGCCGGTGGCTTGCTTTGTGTACGCGGCATGGCCAGTGTGGGTCTGATTGCCACTTTCATTGGATACGCGAGACAGTTCAGTTGGCCGCTCATGAACGTTGGCAACCTCCTGAACAGCATCCTCTCTGCTTTGGCAGGCGCGGAGCGGGTTTTCGAGACGATCGATCTCGAACCCGAACCCGACGCGCTCAATGCGCCGGCACTCGCTCCCGTGCGCGGCGAGGTCGTGTTCGAGGGCGTAACGTTCGGCTATGTTGCGGAGAAGGCGGTATTGCGGAACGTCGACCTTCGTGCGGAGCCCGGTCAGACAGTGGCATTGATCGGGCCAACCGGGGCCGGTAAGACGACGATAGTCAATCTGCTGACCCGCTTCTATGAGATCGACGCAGGACGTATCACGATCGACGGCCGTGATATCCGCGAGATCGCAAAGGAGGATCTGCGCCGACAACTCGGCGTCGTCCTGCAGGATACATACCTGTTCGCGGGGACGATCCAGGACAACATCCGATACGGTCGTCTGGATGCATCGAATGAGGAGGTGATCGAGGCGGCAACGCTAGCCAATGTGGATCAATTCATCCACCATCTTCCTCATGGATACGACACCCTATTGACGGAACGAGGCTCGAACCTCAGTCATGGGCAGCGCCAAATGATGGGCATTGCCCGGGCGATTCTCGCAAACCCACGGATTCTGATTCTCGACGAAGCGACAAGCAGTGTCGACACTCGTACCGAACGACACATTCAGGATGCGATGCTAAAGCTCATGCAAGGCCGAACGAGCTTTGTGATCGCGCATCGCCTAAGCACGATTCGGGAAGCAGACCAGATCCTTGTGATCCAGGATGGGGCAATCGTCGAACGCGGAAACCATAAGTCGCTCCTCTCTCAAGGCGGTTACTACGCTGCGATGCTCGCATCGATCCCGGCAGCGGCACTACGTTCAGCCTAGAGTCGGATCTCACGATTTGTGCATGGATTGCTCGAGGACCTATATTAAACGTATTCAGGTCAGGATCCTCGGTGGTTATCGTCGAGCCGATTTCGGGCAAGTCCAGAAGTCCCTTAATTTCCCATAAAGGAGCTAGCTATGCGCAGTACATCCGTTGGAAGAAAGGCTGTCGCCCACCTCATAGGTGCCCTGGTTATCGGCATAAGCAGGTATGGCTCCGGCAAGACCTACGATTATGCCAACAGCAAACGCCACAAGCAGTATTTTGTTCTTCATAAGCAGTATTTCTCTAGCTAGTGTACGCTAAGTTTTTCCTTTAGCGCTTCTTCCTTCAATTCCATTTCGGAGAAGTGTCTGTCGAGTGTGTCCCAATCGCGGTAATCGCCGGCCGATGAATTTCCGACGATTCCCCGCCATCCGACAGATTCGAAAAATCGGCGATTGGTTTTGAGCGTGCGCCTAAGCGCTGCGTAGTGGTTTTCGTGCGGCTTTTGCTGTGAATTGCCAAGCGCAGTAAACAACTGCATCGAAACTGCCACGAGTCGAGACCCGTCCCCTCCGCCAGCGGCGATCAGCGCGATGCCGTGGCGCCTCCCATCAGGTGAGCGGTAAGTCCGTTCAATCTCAACTTGATTGACGTCCATGCTGTTGATCGTTGGCTCACCCTCAGGGTGAAAGCTCGAAAGGGCGCTTTTGTACGGCCCTTCAACAATCGCTTTGACAGCAGCCGCGTTCAGACCCGTTTTTAGGCATTCGCGGTCCCACATTAGGTCGCCAAACCCCTTGCCATCAAAATGCTCGAGACACAAAAGGCCCTCCTTCGCGACTTGCGAAGGAGACAAGGATGTCGTATCTGGGCGGTGGGTTGTGCAACCGCATAATCCTATGCCGACCAGAACGACTAGGAACGAACTGCTTTTCACAGCGGATTCCAAGGGCCGGTCTCATAAGCGCAGGAATCAAGGAGAATCTCCAGCTTGTAAGCGAGTTGCCAACTTGCATTCGTTCCGTTTGAGCAACACTGCCAGCGGTAACTCCGGATGCAAGCTTGATTGTTGACGTTATTGTAACAACAATAACGATGCCAAGTAGTCGGAGGAGGGTTCAAGGGAGGACATGCATTGCCAGATTTGGAGCATGCGTTAATCTCGCTTTGAGGAGGGCCACCCGACGGCTCCGCGCCACAGTCTTTCAATCCGTTATTGCTGGATTCGGTGCCGCCACCATCATCCGCATAGGCAAATCTCGGGCCGCCTAACCCAAAAAGTAGGCCAACCACAAATGGAAATAGAAGCAGTTTCTTCATAATCGGGATCCTTCATCGGTCCACCAACGAGGATTCGAGGCATCCCCGTAAGCCTTGAAATCGATAAGTTGACCAGAGCGAGTTATGCCCAAGCCGTGTTTGCGACTAAGTTTGTCGGTCCAAAAAGGACCATCGGAACACGTCACGTCGCTTGCCAGGACGACGCTCAGGTCATTCGTGCCCAGGTTCGTCCAGTAGGTCGTTGTACGAACTTGGGCTTTCCAGCAAGGAGAGTGGAATGCCATTGGCGGCACATAGTGAGCTTTAAGCGTTTCTAGGTTAGGCTGATGTTGTTCAAAATCGCTCTCACCACCTTGTTCAGCCAGATAGAGGCTGACTCCTCTCTGAATCTGCCTCAGATTTACCAGCGTCGATTGCACGTCGCGTCCGTGAGAGACTGACGTAGCCACTATGCGTACACCTAGCGCTACTGCTAAGCCACCAGCCAGCCCTCCAAGTGCGATAGATGCAGGCTTCACAAGCCTCCATTGGGCCAACCGAACGATTGGCTGGAGATCTTGCTGTCTGGATCCACCGCTATATCGATCGGACCTTTATCGTAGGCATCAGTTGGGATCAGGTGGCCGTCCGGGTCGTAAATAACCGAATGCTTCTTTGCCCAGCCACGTAAATGAGAAGGCCACTCTGTTGCGTAGTTTGGCGAGACTATGGCGCCGGTGTACCCTGCCATTAAAACGGGCCACATATCTGGAGGTGTCTTAGAGCAAAAGGCACATCGCGGTAAGACGAAAAACCGGGGTGGGACCTTGATGGACTCGGCTTGCCACCGAGCCACATCGATTCTTTGGCCCACGAGGTGGACTAACTTCTGGAGAGGTTGTGCGGTTGGGGGCGCTATATTCTGCTTACGCCCTACCGAGAAATTCGCGACAGCCAGAATGCCTACTAGCGTGATGCCGCAAGAGACGTAAAAGGCATCACCAGTATTCATGCAAATAGTGTATCACATCTTTATGCCTCCTGCAAGATCGGCTGAATCGCCTTAAGCTCCTCGTCAATTCTCAGGTCCATCTGCTTTGGCGATACGCACGCAGGATCGTTTGAACTCGGGAATCTTGCTGACCGGGTCGAGCGCCCGAATCGTCAGGTTGTTTGCCGCCCGCTTTCCCGGCCAGTGGTAGGGGATGAAGATGGTGTCCGGACGGATGGTTGTCACAACTTTTGCCTGAAGTACGACCACACCTCGGCGGCTCTCCACCCGCATCCAGCTCTTATCCTGAATGCCGTAATCGGCAGCGAGGGATGGGTGAATTTCAACATACGGCTCAGGGCAAAGCTCGACCAAGCCGCCGATTCGGCGCGTCTGGGTTCCGCTGAGGTACTGAGAGACTACGCGACCGGTCGTCAAGAGAATCGGATAATCGTCATCCGGCTCTTCCGCGGACGGACGGTAGGCGACAGCGTTGAAATGCGCCTTTTGGTCCGGCGTGCTGAACTTCAAGTCTTCAAACAGCCGAGGGGTCCCCGGGTGACCGATCTCGGGGCAGGGCCAGAACACGCCGAACTCGTCCTCGATCCGCTGGTAGGTGATGCCGTAATAGTCGGCGGTGCCGCCTTTACTGGCGACTCTCAACTCGTTGAAGATGTCTTCCGAGCAGTTGTATTGGAAGAAACTGCCTCTGCCGAGCCTGCGAGCCAATTCGAGCAGGATTTCGGTGTCCGCTTTTGCATTGCCAGGCGGGTCGACCGCCTTGTTGATTTTGATGACCCTCCCTTCCGCGCTTGTGCTCGTACCCTCCTCCTCCTCGTGTAGCGATCCGGCAAGCACGATATCGGCATGGTGGGCGGTTTCACTCAGGAAGAAATCGATGGTTGTGAAATGTTCGAGCTTGGACAAAGCTTCACGCGTGAAATTCGAATCCGGAAGAGAGACGAGCGGATTGAAACAGATGCTGATCAGTGCCTTGATCTCGCCCGCGTGGATCATCTCCATGATCTCTTGTGCGGTATGCCCTTTTTGTGGAAGTTCAGACTCCGGTATTCCCCACACGCTCGAGATGTAAGCGCGATGCTCGGGATTCGAAATATCCCGGTTACCGGGAAGTTGGTCGCATTTGTGCCCGTGTTCGCGTCCCCCTTGCCCATTGCCTTGGCCGGTAATCGTTGCGTAGCCACAACCTTTTCGGCCGATTCTGCCGGTAGCAAGGACGATGTTGATGCACGAGACGACGTTGTCGACCCCTTTCGTGTGGTGCTCAATTCCTCGGGCATGGAGGAGGAAGCTTGTTTTCGCCTCGCCCCACATTCGAGCTGCGGCTTGGATGTCCGCTACCTCAACGCCGGTGATCCGGCTGACTTCTTCGAGCGACAAGGCGAGTGCCGAAGCTTTGGTTTCTGCCCATCCGGTCGTATGCGCGGCGATGAACTCTTCGTCCGTCATATTCTCTTCGATTAGGATGCGAAGGATCCCGAGGAATAGGGCGGAATCCGTCCCCGGCCGAACCGGCAGGTGGATATCGCAGGTGCGAGCGATGGGCGTGATGCGAGGATCGACGACGATCAACTTGGCGCCCCGATCCCTTGCGCGCCAGATGTAATCGGTGGTGATCGGAGCGCACTCGGCAACGTTCGTTCCCGCGCATAGGATCACATCTGCATAGAGAATATCGTCCCAGTAGTTGGCGGCGCGGTCGATGCCGAAAGCCTTCTTGTTTCCCGCGCCGGCGCTGACCATGCAAAGGCGGCCGTTGTAGTCCAACTCTTTCGTCTGAAGCGCGACTCTGGCAAACTTGCCGACCAAGTAGCTCTTCTCATTGGTGAGAGAGACACCGGAAAGGATCGCCACTGCGTCATTGCCATACTTCCCTTGCACACGTTTGATCTCGGCGATGGTCGTTGCGTAAGCCTCTTCCCATTCGATCGGCACGAAACCGCGCCCTTCGACGCGCTTCAACGGGCTTAGCAACCGGTCGGGGTGGTTGTCCTGCATATAGCGCTTGATCCCTTTTGGGCACAGCTTGCCCTTATTGAAAGGAAACTCCTCCCAAGGCTCGAAGCCGATAACGCGATTGTTGCGAACTTTAAGTTGAATGCCGCATTGCTGCCCGCAGAAACAGCAGTGCGTTTTGACTAGCTTTTCAGGCTCTCCCCTCCCTTTCCAGCCTCCCGGAGGGAGGAAGTTGAGGTGAGGTCCGAACTGATCAGTCAGCGCATCGATGGTTGCGGGTGGGCGCGCCATAGCCTATCTTACATTCGTATTGACAAAGGCACTATGATTTGGATCATAGCGGTATCGTAAAACTGCTCTCAAACTATCGTTATCTTATGGCGACTAACGCCTCCAACTTCTCTAGAGGATCGGTAATCGCGCAGTTTGTTGCGGGGCTAAGTCCTTCCTACTTCTCCATAGTCATGGCGACCGGTATCGTCGCAATGGCGGCGAGTCTCCATGGAATGCCTCTCCTCGCATTGGCGTTGACCTGCCTTAACGTCGTGATCTATGGCGTACTCTGGTTTCTGACTCTTTGGCGGGTCATCGTCTATCCAAAAAGGGTCGCGGCAGATATCGAGGATGTCCGCACCTCTTTCGGCTTTTTCACGACGGTCGCCGCGACGAATGTTCTCGGAGTCCAGTCGATGCGTGTGTTGCATCAGGCCGATCTGGCCTACGGATTGTGGGTCCTCGGCGTAGCGCTATGGTTCTTCTTCACTTACGCCGTTTTCTACTATGCGATGGCGCACGCCAAAAAGCCGGACTGGAAAGAGGCGCTCGGAGGCGGGTGGCTTCTGGCGGTGGTCGCCTCTCAGTCCTGCGCAGTCTTGGCTTCCCAGGTTGCGAAAGGGTCGGAGATGCTTGCGCTTGCCTCTGGGTTCTGGTTCTGTTCGGGCTCCTTGCTGTACATCGTAATCATCGCGGCGATCTTCTTCCGGCTGACCCTGTTCGACCTGGGGCCGAGCCAGGTTGCCCCACCTTATTGGATCAACATGGGCGCGATCTCGATTACAACGCTGGCTGGGACCCGCATTATCGGCGATGCACCGAATTTCCCTGGAACGATGGGAACCCTGCTTCCGTTTTTTAGCGGCATTACTTTTCTCTTCTGGGCGTTTGCAACGTGGTGGATTCCACTACTTATCCTGCTCGGGCTCTGGAAGCACGCAGTGACTCGGCTCCCGTTGACCTATACGTCGTCGCTTTGGGCAATGGTTTTCCCGCTAGGGATGTACGCAACGTGTACGAAAATGATGGAAGCGACCTTTCACGTCAAGGCTTTCGGACAGATCTCCGGTTGCATGGTTTACATCGCCATCGCGGTCTGGTTAGTCGTAGCCGTCGGGCTTGTCCGGTCAGGAATTCGGCAATGGAAATCACCGATATGACCGACATCATGGAGACTCGACAGAAACGCCCTTATAATCGCAGGGTAACGCCTCGGTACGGAGACTTGTATGACGAACGATAGCAACCGGTTACCAAAGCGATTTGTTCGCTTCAAGGAGACGTATCCTGCCGTTGGTCAGGCTTATGACGAGTTGAGCAAAGCCGTAGCCGATGCGGGTCCGCTCGACGCAAGAACGCGTGCGCTGGTCAAGCTGGCAATTGCCGTTGGAGCACGGATGGAAGGGGCAGTTCATAGCCATGTCCGCAAAGCCCTAGAAGTAGGATGTTCGGCCGAAGAGATCAAGCATGCCGTCCTTCAGGCGACGACGACCATCGGCTTTCCGAACATGATGGCCGCCTACTCGTGGACGGAAAGCGTTCTGGAGAAAGGGAATGGCAGTTAGGCCGTTTGCCCATGCCAGGACGACCGCGTTCCTTTGGGGAACAGCTGCCGGAATTCTGGTCATAGCTTTCATTTACTTCGGTTCCGGCAGGCTCTCACGGTTCGATACAGCGCTTGCCGCTTACGCGATGGCGACGGTTTTCGCAGCGTTCGCCATCACCTACCGGTACGTCATGTGGGTTCAGCGGCCACCGACATGGAAGTATTTCGTCGCCGGCTGGAAACTGTTTTTGCGACCGAAGTTCTTGGCAAAGAACTTGGTTAGATTCGTCGGCTTGCTCTGGGACAACATCGTCGCCCAGAAGTTCATTGAGCGCCGAAGCTTCCAAAGGTGGACGGCGCACATGTGCCTCGCATGGGGTTGTCTCATTGCCTTCGCGATCACAGTCCCGCTGAGTTGGGGTTGGATGCAGTTCGGGATTGCGCCAAACGGAAGCGACTACCTGGTTGAGGTCATCGGGATACCTGTCTTCTCCTTCTCTCCCCACGGCGTCATCGCGTTCTTCATGTTCAATGGCCTGAACTTCAGCGCGGTGATGCTGCTGGTCGGCGTCGCTTTGGCGATGCACCGCCGTCTGTTCGACCTCGGCGCCCAAGCGGTCGAGTCGATCGCTAGCGATCTGATCCCGCTGTTCTTGCTGTTTGCCGTCTCGGTAACCGGTTTGATGTTAACGGCGAGCTACCGGTTGATGGGTGGCGCGAATTTTTCGTTCATCTCACTCCTCCACGCGTTCACCGTTATCCTCCTGCTCCTCTATATGCCGTTTGGCAAGCTGTTCCACGTCATTCAGCGACCGGCTCAACTTGGGGTCGCCTACTATAAGGAGGAAGGAGCAAGACCCGATGCTCTTCAAGCCATCTGCGCTCGGTCGGGCGCTCCGTACCAATCGCTAATGCACCACGACGATCTCGTTGAAGTCATGAACGAGATCGGGATGGATTTCGGCGAGCACCAGAATCTGTCGCCCGAAGAAAAGCGACGGTTGATTGCTTTGAATCAGGCTGCGAGTATGGATGGCAAGCCATTCGTCGGATGAACTACGGCCCGCGGTCGAGCTTGTAGATTCCGTTCAACATCCAGCAATCGACAGCGACGAGAACGACACCTGCGAATGCGGTCGCCCAGGAAAGCTTCACGTGGCCGGCTAGCGATTCCTCAAGGGTTGTTACAAATAGCCAAAGCTGAAGGACGAACAGGACGAGCCCAAATAGGGTGAGTCCGGCAAGAACGATCGATTTTTGTTGCCGCCGCAAGTCGTTCGTTCGCTTCATGCCTGTTCGCCCTCACGGATTCCGGTCGCCCAGACCTCTTCGCCTCGCATCTCGAATACGATTGCAGGCAGTGGACGCGGAGGCGGCCCCTGGAGGACTGCGCCGGAACGAATATCGAATGCGCCGTTATGGCATGGGCAGTATAGACGTCCCCTTTCCGGCTGCCACTCCACTGGGCAGGAAAGGTGAGTGCACCGTTGTTTGTAGGCGAAAAACTCATTTTCGGTGGGGCGGACCAATAGGCAGATATCGTGCTCCCTTGGGTAGGAAAATGTAATGGATCTGCCGATGCCGACGGCATCTTTCCTCGCGATCATCTTTGGTTCGAATTCGATGTGAGATCTGGGGCGTGAACCTAGAGCCGCCATCGTCACCGTGCCAGCCGCAAGTCCGCCTCCGGCGAGGGTGAGGAACTTGAAAAAATCCCTTCGGCTGACGTAATGGTCTTCTTCCCAGTCGATCGGAAAGTCAGATTGGACCTCTTGCTGCGTGCTCATCTCCTCGCTATCTCCATCAGGTCTGTCTTTCGAATCAGGGTGTCGCTGCGAACTTGCATAGTTTTCGTCCCGGCTGGCATCATGATTCCGACCTTGGTCCGGACCGTCTTGTCGCCAAATTTGAAGTCGTGTACCGGGGTTCCATGGCGCAACTCAGCCAGCTCTTCCGGAGTTCCGAAGAACAGCGCTTGGGACGGACAGACGGTGGCGCACATCGGCTTCTTTCCAACCGAAGTTCGGTCGTAGCACATGTCGCACTTCATCATCTGGTCGATCTGCGAATCGTATTTCGGAACGCCGAACGGACATGCATAGACGCAGTTCGTGCATCCGATGCAGCGGGGTTTGAGCGAGCTTTGGACGACTCCGTCCGCGGTGCGCTTGATCGCGTCGGCGGGGCAAACGGCTGCGCAAGCCGGTTCTTCGCAATGCATACAGATGATTGGGGTGGTTTGAACCGAATTCGACCGCTCAATGGTCTCGAGGTGAATCATGCTGATGCCGGCGTGGGTCTCGCATTCGGAGCATGCGGCTACGCAAGCGTTACAGCCAATGCAACGACTTGGATCTATGTAAAATTGCCGCTCACTCATTACTCTTCAACAGCATAACGCACGATTCCCTAATGCGATATGACCTCCGTCATGTTCTGACCCATTCGAATGGGTTAGCCTAGTTGTGTGCCAACTGAAACTCCGGATGTCGAAGCGGTAATCCTCACCGGCGGCGCCAGTCGGCGCATGGGAATGGACAAATCGGAGCTTACGGTCGACGGCGTGTCCCTGGTTGGTCACATCGTTTCAGAGCTGTCTTCGCGGTCGATACCGATCACCGTGCTTGGCAAAAAGGCGGTTGATCTTTGCCGACACATTCCCGATGACCATGAGTTCCAGGGGCCGCTCCTTGCCCTGTCGCGATTCACGCCGACTAGGCCGTTCTGCTTCGTAGCTTCGTGCGATATGCCTGGGTTCGATGGTGCGCTGATAGGCGTTTTGAGGAGCTCAATTCATGGCCATGACGCTGTCATTCCATCCGTTGATGGGCGACTGCAGCCACTTTGTGCCTTGTACGCAGCCCATGCATGGACCTCCATGCGTGCGTTGGTCGATTCGGATGAGAGGCGGATAATGAAGTGGGTCGCCTCGCTGTCGATCGAAACAGCCGACGAAGAGGCACTCGCCGAAGCAGGAATCCATGCCGATGCATGTTCGAATGTGAACACGAAGGAGGAGCTAAATGAGTTTCTACAAAGACGCTCTGCCGGTTGACGAAATCCGCCAAATCCTCTCGTTGCGTCTGACGTCGCTTCCGTCCGAATCGATACCCCTTTCCTTGAGTTTGGGCAGAGTCGCTGCTGCTGCAATCTTGGCCAACTGCGACGACCCAGGATTCGATAGATCGGCGATGGACGGATATGCATTGCATTCTGCCGATCTAGAAGGCGGCACGTTGCTGCCTCTCGCCGAATGCGTCATCGGGAGACCTCCCGCGTCGGTTCTCGAACCTGGAAAAACGGCATACGTCTCGACCGGTTCCCCAGTCCCCATAGGATCAGCCGCGGTCGTACCGATCGAATTGGCTCGAATCGATGGAGAGTGCATTCTTGTTGCGCATATTCCGAACGGGAAAAATATCGTCCGACAAGGGGAACGGATTCATATGGGGTTTCCTGTCGTAGCAGTCGGCGACTCGATCGACCTGAAGCAGATTTGTTTGCTCGCCGCTCAAGGTATCGAGGCGGTCGAGGTCGTGCGTCGTCCTACCGTTACCTTCTTCTCGACTGGCGATGAGGTCGCCAAGAACCCCGGTCCTTACGAAGTCGTCGATTCGATCACGCCTGCAGTCACCGCGTGGTGCCACTTCCATGACCTCGAACTGAAAGCTTGCACCCACCTCCCCGACGACATAGATCGGATCGGTCAGGCGCTAGAAGGTGCCTCTTCCGACTTAGTCATCACTTCCGGAGGGGCATCGGTCGGACGCAGAGATTTCACTCGAAAGGCGGTCGCCGGCTTCGCCGAGATCATCGTGGCAGGGATCTGCGCGAAGCCCGGTTCACCGGCCTTCGTCGCCATTCGAGGCAAGCAAACGTACCTCGGGCTGCCCGGAAACCCAAGTGCCGCCGCCCATCAGCTAACTCTCCTTGGCAAAATGATCGTCGATCGGATCGGTGCAATTAGTCCAACAGATCCCGATAGTGTCGAGTTTTGACCGGCGCGATTAGGGCTGCGTGAAACTTCACCACGCAAAAAAGAGTGATCGTTTCCCGGAGTGCCTTGACGAGAAATCTCCAAAGACGTTGTTCGAGCCATTGGTAATAGGCCTAACTTTTCACACCGAAAAATCTCTGAACCTCCTTGAGGTGGTTACTGCGAAAGAAAGAAGACCATTCACTCGAATGGTTGACCTTAATTAGCGGTTTATTGTTTGGATATCCTGTTATTGATTGCTACATTACGCATGGAATAAAGCATCAATTGGACCGATGGCCGAGGGCGAGATGATCGTCAATCGGACCACATAACAATACTGGATTTGTTGCTTCATGCAAGCTACCTAGAGCTGCATTTGATATGCTCCAAACATGCAACAAAGACTCCATCCTTGGACCTTTATTGGGTCGATAATTGTCATTAGCTCTGTTGTTGGGTGTGGTGGCGCCAGTAGTAATCAGACTTCCGGCAATGGATCCTCGACGCAGCTTGGGATAGCACGTATCTCGTTTGTCGGCAAACCTCAAGAGTTTACAAGTAGCACAGGAGGCGGCGTGACGGTTGTCGGCCTGGCCGGAGCGACTATTACCAGTCTTGTTTTGACTCCGACTCCCAGGCGATCGGATGTCAGCGTTGCTCTCCTGGGCACTAACGAGGATCTGGCCACCATTACCGGACTTCCAGTCGTGTTGGGAAGTCCGCTGAATCTCACGCCGAACACGATTTGGAATACTCCGAATGCCTTCGATGGACCTCCAGCCTTCACTCATGATGGGCGTGTTGTTTTGGCCAAGCTAGATACCTATACTTCGAAATACCAGCTCTATCTTTGTAACCTCGATGGTTCAAACATCACACAGATGACGAAGTCGGCACTTCAGCACCATCACCCGGCTGTCTCACCCAATAACAAGCTTGTCGCCTTCGACGATAACGCCGGTCACATCTATTACATGCCGTTGGCGATCAATGGGACTGAAACGAAGTCTGCAATCAACATTGGATCGTCATATGCGAACTATCCAACTTTCTCCCCGGACAACGATACAGTTGCTTATTGTTTGGCTCCAAACGTAGGTGGCTTTCAGGCGCAGGTGTATTTCGCATCCCTGACAAAGACGGCTACTCCGGTCCTAGCCTCGAACTCGACATTTACGAGTTACGTCCATCCTAATTGGTCGCCAGATGGAACTAAGATAGCATATGGCGCGACGTCGAATTCTGCTTCAGTGATCGTGACCGCGGATGCTACACAAAATAGTCAATACGAGACACTTCCTGCGGTTACCGGATTCGTAGCCGACTATCCAGCGTTTACGCCCGATAGCTTGGCATTGGTCTATCAGCAAACCCCGGTTACGGCAGGTGCGCAGGCTAGCTCGATCATGATATCGGACGTTGATGGGTTTAACACGAGCATGCTGACGACGCTATCGTCCAAGGCGAAACCGATCGGATTGGCATGTTCCGGATTTTTGCCTCCGACGACAACCATTGGCGCATCCGGTGCGCTTGGGACGAGTGCTTCCGGATTCCTGTGGTCTCAATCTTCGGATTCATTCGCAGCGATGGTGGGCTTTGGTGCGACGACCCCCTCAAAGGCGACAGCAACTCAAGTGGGTGGTACGAACAGTCTCGTTTATGACTTGCATGCCGATGCCGTAACTTCGCTAAAGTACACGAACAGCTACTATGCTGCGCCGACCTTCTCGGTGACTCCTCCGGCAGGAACGACAGATGTTTTTGTCTCGTTCAGTTCGACAACCGGACAAATCACGATGGTCGCTCCGTTCGCTAGAAGGGACAAGAATTCACCGAAGCCGACGGCGACCCAGCTCGGGGATGTCACCGTATTTAAGGGACCATTCACTGGAATCTGGAATGCGAATGGTCAGAATGTCGCTCCAAACGGCGCCAGTCAAATCAGTCTGGAGACGGCGAAGGGAACCGTGATCAGGATTCAGCCATAGTCGAGCTCCTCGCCTCTTTCGCTGTTTTGCATTTGGCCGAGCGAGAAGCAACGACTTGTCTGTCACCCGCCAGTCGGATGCGGATGGGCGATCGCGTACTGCTTGGCCTTTTCGATCTCGGTCAGAACGGACGCCGGAAGCTCTGATAAGGTTGGGCTGTTCGGATCGAAGATCGACTCTTCGAGCGAGACCGTCATCGGCGTCTTGCCCGGATTGATTGTGAAGTGGAGATCATAGACGCGGTGAACCCCTATCTGCCAGCGTTCGATGTCGCGGAAGGTGGCCTGACCGAGCGCTTGGCTCGCCCCGATGTTCTCGGGGGTGATCGTATTGATCATTAGGTTTGGGTCGTCCTTTGCCGAGCATCCGTGCATGACGGTCGACTCGGTGACGGTCATGGTTAGGGTTCCGTCCGAGATTCCGGTTGGGAGTTTATCGGTGGGCTCTACGGAGTTGTCGTCAAGCCATTTATACCAATACACGGCGCGTGCGATCTTCGCCTGGGCGTCAGGGGAAAGCGTCCACAACTGAATCGTCGCCCCATGTCGCAAGGCGTTGATATTGTCCTGCCCCAAACTGGCCCACAGCTTGAGGCTCTTGCCGTCCCAACCCGAGTTGAAGGAACCTGGGCCGGAAAACAGCACCTGAAGGTAATCCCACATCCAATCGTAAACCGGATTGTCTTCGGTGGATTCGCTGACCCAAGCGGCAGCGGCGTCGACGGTGATCCCGCCGACCCGTACCCCTTCATCAAGTAGAGCCTTCGCCCTCGATCGAGAGGAGCGGTATCGCCATTCGCTCGACCGAACGACGAGCCATCCGTCGTTGGTCGGCATCAAATCGGCTTTGTGTCGGCCGAGGATTTCACTTGGCTTTGGTGTTAACGCATTCGCATTTCGAGATCCGGCGAAGTAGAACTTGCCGTTGATGCTGTCGCTGACGGACCCAATGAGGTTCTTGTCGGTAGCCTCGGCTGCCAAAACGAAGTCTTCGCCCAGATGCCATTGCGTCGGCTCGAATTTGACGGGATCAAGGAATCTCGCCCGACACTTTTGGATCATTGCCGACAGATCGGGCTTTCGATAGCTCATTGGGCTGGCCAAAGCGATCCGTGCCTCTTTTGCCGCTTCCGGCACCTGGACCGGGGCATCGGTTCCCGGTGGGACGTACCCAGGGCGCATGGATTGAGGCAGTTTCGTCCACACCGAAAAGCTGTAAAGCGGCAGCAACTCGCGATCGAGCGGCTGCCCGGTGGCATCGAATGCGCCAAACCTCACCCAAAGGCCCGATCCCTCTCGTTCAACCGCAATCCTTACGCGCGCCACCGTCACATCCGGCTTGGTCAGGCTCAATTCACGTCGATATCGGGCAAGAATCGGATCAGATCCATCCGGAAAAGGGTGCTGCATCGGAGTCGGGTTCTCCGCCCAAACCTCACGCGCGGCATCCGGCATTGCGAGAAGCACTTTTGGGTCGATCAAGAGCGCTATCTGGCCCGCCGCACGCCAACCTGCCGTCTCTTCGCCGGCATTCCCGCTCTGAAACATATGTTCGAGGTCGCGGGCCGCCTGTGACAACTCGTTCCTCTTTACTTCCGCCTCCTTCTTCTTCGCGGTGGCTTTAACGGCGTCGGCATCGAGTTCTTGAGGTTCTTCGGAAAGTCGTTTCTTGATATAGCGTAGGCCCTCAACGAAATCTTTCTCCCTCGCAGCCTCCTTCGCTTGCTCGATTCTTCGTTCTGCCGCCGGGTCCGGCGTCAGTCTGCGAATACCGCCTGGGCGATCGACCCACTTGGCGCACATCGCTTCGGCGAGGTGGTTAAGAGCGGTGTCGATGGGGGCATTCTTGAGGCGTGCCAAAACAACTTCGTCGGCAAGCGCGGGGACATTATCCAGCTTCATTCCACTAGCCCGAGACAGGATCTCAAGCGCCCTCGGGACCGGCGTCGGCGCGAATGTCGCCGTTACCGTAGTCTGCTGCTGGAACAAGAGCATGAGTGGCAAGAGCATCGGCATGTTATGGTTTCCTCTCCGGCAGCCGGATATTCAGAAGTCCTGAAGATCAACGATTCAGGAAGGGCATTCGTTCGTGGAGGGCACGCAATTCTCAAGGACCACGGCACCCAAAGCCTAAGCCCTTGGTCCTATTGTCGTACCCATAATTCGATCCATTCTCAGTGTCACGTATTTGTAACAGGTATGTGACGAAGGATCAATATCCTCCCCTTCTGTTAATTGGTTCAACAGAAATGAGAGCAAAACCCTTCCTTACATCGGCGATCTTGGGATCGCTATTCGTCGTCCTTCTCGGTTGCGGTGGAAACGGCGGTGGCAGCCACACAGGTGGCAGTTCGGGACCGTTTGCCAAGACGTTTACCGGCGAACTTGACGACCGCTCCGGCGGTCTCCAGTC
>Ga0364866_10466_pt1 | contig 25018 bp, 25 predicted proteins | sample ExccelAu500001D3_3_FD_206913 | JGI IMG/M metagenome (GOLD analysis project Ga0364866, IMG submission 206913) | Enriched cells from Trout Bog Lake Hypolimnion, Wisconsin, USA - BchlTB.Aug13.5000.01.D3 | ecosystem: Environmental > Aquatic > Freshwater > Lake > Hypolimnion/Profundal zone | place... | reverse complement strand
ATCCTTCCTTGCTCGCGAAAATGGGCGCAACGATTGATCTACTCAGTCACGGACGATTAATTCTTGGAATAGGCGCGGGCTGGTACGAGGAAGAATATCGCGCGTATGGTTACGATTTCCCCGACCAGGCCACAAGGATGAAACAACTGAAAGAAGCATTGATAATAATTCAGAAACTGTGGACTGAAGAGAACGCCACCTTCGAGGGAAATTTCTACACGATTCGAAATGCCATAAGCTCCCCGAAACCCATGCAACGACCTCGACCCAAGATCTTGGTGGGTATTACAAGTGGCAGGAAGACGCTGCCGTTCCTCGCGGTTCGGTATGCTGACGGACTGAATGCTACATCTAGTTCTTTGGCGGAGGTCGAAGCCGTCATACATTCCGCATTAGGGTACTGCGAAAAACTCGGTAAGAAGAAGAGCGAACTAATTATCTCTTGGCAGGGTTTCCTTATAATCGGAGAAACCGATTTCGAAGTGGAAGCCTACCTTGAGAAGGGGGCAAGGAGGAGAGGGCAATCGGTTTCGGAATTCCGGAAGACTATTCTCGACCGGGGGTTTATTCTAGGACCGCCGGATGTTTGCGCCGAGCGACTGAGAAAATTCAAGGACCTAGGGGTGAAGAACTTCTTCTTGGGCTTTATAGGGGATACCGAAATCCGGCCCTTAGAAACGTTTAGGGACAGGGTGATTCCTCAACTAAGGTGAATGACATGAGCGACGAAGTTGTTGCACCGATCGATTCGCCGCCGAGCAAACGTAAGCCGCGAAGCCGTTCAAAGCGAAGGCGGTAGAGGTCTAGTTGAAACTTACTTTTCTGGGTTCAGGAGGGTCCGCCGTGAGTGCAAAGCGAGCCTGCCCTTCGATGCTTGTGGATGAATCAATTGTTTTCGATCTTGGGCCAGGAGCACTTGGAAACATACGGAGATCACGGATTGAGACGGAGCGTTTGTCATCGATCTTCATCTCCCACTGCCACGCAGATCACATATCCGATCTCATCCCGTTCCTATGGGCAATTCAGATCGATGGACGCGAGAACCCGCTACATATTATCGGACCACCCGGATTCACTCTGATCTTTCAGAAACTGCGGGAATGCACGAATACGCCGGACACATTCTTCACTTTCCCGCTGACGATTACCGAGATGCAATTCGGTGACACATGGGGCAGCATCCACACCTGCCGAACAGACCACAGCATTCCAACCTTGGCATTCAGGCTCGATTCAGGAGGGAAATCGATCTGCTACGGCGCCGACACAATCTATTCCCCTGCAGTCATAGAATTGGCGCGGGACGTCGACCTGCTAGTCCATGAAGCAACATTCCTCGAGGACCAGACTTCGATCGCGGAATTGTAAATCAGGCATCTGGAAGTCCCTGTCTTGTAGTCGAAAGCCAATATTAGATTCAGCGTTTCGAGGTAGCTTGCTGCTTTCGGAGCTACGATAAGCACTTATAGCGCAAGTCCAGTTTTGGCCGCTTCAATCATAATCATTAAGGAAAGTGCAAATCTATGGGAAGCGGTGCCGGTGGAATTCTAGCAGCTAGGAAGGCTAAGAAGGATCGGCGTCGCTTTAGATGGCACTACAGGCCTTTCAAACGTAGAATGCTTGGCCTTGACTATAAGGCGGATCCGTTGCAAGGAGCGCCGCAGGGACGTGGCATCGTTCTCGAAAAGGTTGGAGTCGAGTCGCGGCAACCGAACAGCGCTGTGAGGAAGGCGGTGCGGGTTCAACTTATCAAGAATGGTAAGGTCATAACGGCTTTTGTGCCCGGTGATGGTGCGCTCAACTTTATTGACGAACATGACGAGGTGCTGATCGAGGGGATTGGCGGTGCGGAAGGCAAGGCGATGGGTGACATTCCAGGGATACGTTACAAGGTCTATGCGATCAACTCTGTATCGCTAGACGCTCTGATGAAGGGTAAGAAAGAGAAGCCCAGACGGTAGACTACCTTCGTGAAAGATTGGTTCACAGATTTCTCTTCCAATTTTCAACCCTAAGCGCAGGGCAAGAGAGGAAATTCACTTTATACTCAGCATCATTCAGCGAGCTGTGTTCAGTCAAATAGAGCGAGTAGCTTTGGGTCCGCGAGTTCTCCGGTTGTCCCGTTCACTACGGCTTCGCGGGGCACAAGTCCTTTCTGCAGAGGAATCCTAATCAAGGGTACGTAGATTCGCTTCAGCTCCGTTATCTGCAGCTTATTGCTCAGGATCTGCTTGAAATGTTCCGGCATATGTATAACGCGTTCTCTGAATTTCGTGAGCAAAGCCTCCTTAGAGAGTGCAGGTTCGCGAATTTGCACTCGGGCCCCACGAATTTTCATGTCTTCATCGTCGAAAATCCTCTTCGGCTTCCAAGACGTCAGCTCAGCTTCGTCCTCTATTGTAATCGGCCGGCCTACTCCGCTAATTACCAGCTCTCCTTCGGATGACATAACCGCCAGTTCAAGGGCGTCGGTAAGAACGAAGTATTTTGATTCGTTTGATAGAAATGAGCTTATCTTTTGGAGACGGTCCATGATCGCGGCTGGGATCAGACGGCTATGCTTACGCTCCAGCATGAGGTCTCGACTTCGCCCTTCCATCTCAACTGCGACCACATCGTCTTTCAAGTGCACCTTGTATGAGCTGCCGCGGATGTAGTAGCACTCATGAAAGCCTTTCACCTTCCAGATTGGGACGAACTCGACGGTCGGCGTTCCGACCAAACCTAAGTCCCCTTTCCGTTTCCTGAGTGATAGGCGCTCTCTCAGCGTTCTGTTCGAGGAGACGGCGACCTCAATAGCTCGCTTGATCGAGATCGGCTCAATCTTGAACACTTGTTCAACGACTTGGTTGGCGTTCCAACCGTTTCCAGTCTTCAGCCTTTTGATCTCTTTCTTCTCTGGAGGGACTTCCCCTACTTGTTGTAGTCGGCTCGCTAGGTATTGTTCCAGTGCAATCGTTGTCGCATCATCGTCAGGTTTCCCGTGCTCTTTCATGCGGTCCGGGTTGTCAGGAGTCGATGATCTTATTCCCCATCGCTCCTCATCCCTGGGCCCGTCAAGGTTCGAGATTATGTCGTCTAGGCTATTGCCCTTCGAATCCGACATGTGTATCTCAACCTATCAAAGCGAATTGTGCATCTGCACTTGCTAAGAAGGTGCCACCCTGAGAAATCAGCTTGTCGGATACCAAGGCATTAACCGTATACACGCCGATAGTCGGGTGATCTGACAACGTGAAGCTAAGCCCGTCTTTGATAGTTTCGCCGCCATCCAGCGTAGATATACGCATCTGAATCTGCACGGGCACGCCATTCGGGTCACGTACCTGAATCCAGACCACACCTTGGAATGTAGCCCCGATATTTTCGATGACAACCCAAATCCATATCGTCTGTCCCTCTGTAAAAGTGGAAGTTGGATTGCCCACACTATCACCTGCGTAAACCACTTTGATTATGACGCTCGGTGTCGTAGATGTTCCCACCACGAATGTGGTGCGTGTGGTTACGCTCGAGTAACTCGATTTTGTCGCTGAAGTAAACACCGTATATGTTCCCGTTGGCGAGCCGGGTGGAAGGCTGACTTGGGCTTGGAATATGCCTGCGTTATCTGTTTGCATGCTGTTCGCGAAGAACAGTTCGGTACCGGTTGGGGCATCGACTTGCACTGACACGGTAACTCCAGGGACTGCGCTTCCGGTCGAATCCATGACTTGTCCTTGGATGGTGACTGTTGAGTTTGGCTGGTATTGGGCTTGATCCGTTGTAACAGTCATTGTAAGTGCGGTTCCAAATGAAACGTTCATCGTGGTGTTGGCACTGGTGGTTATGTTAGCCGGGGCCAGTATTTGCAAACCCACCTGGCTCGTCAACTCATTTCCGTTGACTATCGCCACGGCTGTAACTGAGTAATTGTCAGCAGGCGTGTCGGCCGACGTGACTATAGTTAGGCTTGAACGGAAATCAGAGGTGGCTACGCCCACGTTTGGGGCAAAGACCGCGACACTATCGGGAGGAACACCTCTGGCGACTAAGAAGACATCCGCTGTCGAGTTCCCTACTAAGTGTACGTCGAATTTGGCAAATGCACCTGCACTAATCGTGTCTGACGACGGTTGGATTTGGAACGTAAATGAATTCGTGTTCTCGGCTGAGACGTTTGTGATTACGCCGCTTGTTTGGAGGGCTGATAATGCTGCTATAAGAAACAAGAGTAACGCGGTATCTGTTCGGGAACGTGTCGTGATGCTCATTTTCAGGGCTCCATGGATTGAAAGAATAGTTCAATGAAGAGTATTTAAGTGTTTGTACGTACCACACATCTACAATAAAAGACTGTGTTTGTGTAGCGCTAACAAACTTTCATATAGGCTTCCAACAGAACCATATACATGTGGTCTTCCCGTGAGTTCCAAAGGCACAGACACTATTCTCATAGACCTCCTAAGAAAGATGAACAAAAACATGGAACTCATCTCGAGGAAACTCGACAGGCTGATAGAAATACAGCGCTCGCCGACTGGGCAGATGGTGCGTCCAGGCATCTCCCTCCCCGAGGACATGCCGCTTGACGTCACAACCCTTCTTTCACTTCCGGATCATCTACGCAAATCCGCATTAGCCTTAGCTACACTTCGAGAGGCGACAGCGACCGACTTGTCGAAGGAGACTGGGAGGGTGAGAGCGGTTGAAAGTGATTACTTGAACCAACTCGTTTCAATGGGGTTAGTAAAGAAGAAACGGAAAGGTCGGGACGTATACTTCTATGTGGAAACTTGAGGTGGATTAAGCATGGGTAAAACGCTTGCCTTTCATTCCTACAAGGGTGGAACCGGGAAAACCTCCCTCGTCGTCAATTTGGGCGCTATCTACGCTAAGCAGGGCCTCAACGTGTGCATACTGGACTTTGACTTTCGCGCCCCCAGCCTCAACGTCCTCTTCAAAGGGAGGCCAGAGTTTTGGTTGAACGATTATCTCGAAGACAAGTGCGGCATTATTGATACTCTCGTTGACCAGTCCGACAGATTCAAGCTACCTGGCAGTCTTTGGGTCGGCTTCGCGAATCCGGCCCTCGAGGCGCTCAAGGACATAATGAGTAAAGATAGGAAATGGGAGGTCAAGGCTTTGACGAAGACTCTAGCTGGGAAGAAGGAGATTCTGCAAGAGAAGAAAATTGACTACTTGATATACGATACTAGCCCTGGCGCGCAATACTCATCGATAAATGCCCTTGCAGGGGCAGACCTCGTTTCATTAGTTATGAAAGCAGATGAATTCGACTTAGCCGGTACAAAAGAACTGGCGAGGGGCGTCTATGAAGCGCTCGGCAGAAAGTCTGGAATCGTCCTGAACAAGATTCCACTCGAACAGGTCGCTGCCGCGGGAGGCAAGGAGAAATTCGGCAGACAAATTGAGGCCGAGGTTGGTTTGCCCTTAGTCGGAATGATACCTTGCATGTGTGAGCTGATGGCATTCGGCGGCAAGTCAATCTATGCCATCGATAAACCAGACCACACATTCACCAGGTCGGTAAGCGAGATTGCTGAGACTCTGAAGAAGATGTAGCCCTTACTTAGATTTCTCAAGTCGTTTCTCATACTCTCTCTTTAGTTTCTGGTAGGTTGATTCGTCAACATGGTTCATCGCACGCAATTCTTCAAGACGCGCAATCACCCTAGCCGTGGCAACATAGCCCTTGTCCGCTTCGCTTGCTTTCAACAATTGTTCCAACGCTGCCCTTTTGCGCGAACGTCGCCTGCGCCTCTGAAGAAGTACTGCACCGATGAGTACGGCGACCAGGACCGCTGGAACCACTATGAATCCTATTTGAATTGGGCCTGGTGTGATTTCAAGTTGGAATGAAACTGTGTGAATTACAGGCCCAGAGATCCCAACGAGAGTTATTGTGAAATTGCCAATCTGAGCTGACCGAGATGCGGCAACCGTCACCTCCGCATTTCCACTTGGAGTCACTGATACAGGGTTGAATCGCACAGTTACGCCGGACGGCAAGTTGAGGGCTGTAAGGTTCACTGGTTCATTGAAGTTCCTAAATGAAAGGATTGTAACTGTGACTTTGCCCGTATCGCCTTGGCGAAGAGTTAGTAGAACAGCCGAAGATTGCATTGAAAAGTCAGGTGATGAATAGTTGAAACTCAATGTCACGCGAACAGTGCCATACCCTGGCTTGTCCGCTACCATGTAAGCCGTGTAATTACCGCCGGGAGAGTTGGAGGCAATTACAAAACTATCTTCAAAAGTTCCATCCTTCGCGGAGTAAGCTATGGCGACGTGTATGCTCGTGGCTTGGGGGTTAGTGACCTGAATTGAGATTATGGCGTTAGAGATTGGTGTACCGCTTGTGTCGAATATCTTACCAGCGATCACGACAGAAATCCCCTGATTGGTTTGTGTCGGGTTGAGTGTTGCTTGCATGAGCATCGTTTTGTCAGCGAATGCAGGGTAATGTGAGAGTAGGGTCAGAAATAGAGCGACCAGTAGGAACCCGCGAAAAAAAGTGCTGTGAAATGTCAATTGGCCCGCTACATCTCAAGTTTATTGGGCTTAATTGTATATTGTTTCCAAGCCTGTCTATGCATATCAGAGGCGCCTGAACTGAAAACCTTCTTCATTCACGGCGCGGGCGGAACACCAGCAGTTTGGCGACTGCAAACCGCGCATTTCAAGGACTCCGTCGCAGTTGAGCTTCCGGGACATCCGGCAGGATCGGGTTTCACCAGTATAGAGGAGTATGCCCGGGCGGTCAGTGACCGAATCGGCCAGCAGGAATGGCGTAAGACAATAATCGTGGGGCATTCGATGGGCGGAGCGATTGCAATAGAACTTGCTTTGGACAACGAAGAGCTTCGAGGGCTTGTCCTCGTCGGGACTGGAGGTCGATTACGAGTCCGTCCCGAGTTTATTTCAAAGCTTAGGGAGAACTACGCGGAAGCTGCCAAACTGATTGCGTCCCTGTCTGTATCGCCCCGTGCTGATCCGATAATCTTAGACAGACTCGCCGACGATCTCCTTAAGGTGAGCCCCCAGGTCACGTTAGGTGATTTCTTGGCTTGCGATAAATTCGATCGAATGAACGACCTCGAAAAGGTGACCTGCCGAACCCTGGTCGTTTGCGGGGAGGATGATAAGATGACTCCAGAGAAATACTCTAGGTACCTTCACGAGAAGATAAGGGATTCAAAACTTGAAATCATACCGGGAGCGGGCCATAGTGTGATGGTCGAGAAACATCGGCCGTTCAATCAGGCAATTGAGCGTTTCGTTGCTTCACTGTGAGCTTCTGCGCTTGAAGTTTGTTCCTTATCGCAGATAGAAGTATGTCGACATTCTGTCCCAACTTTACGCTTACTGGGATAATCTCTTCTCCTGAGAAATACTTGCGAATGATCGCTCTCGACGCCTCCAGTTGTTCAGGTGAGACATCATCTATCTTATTGGCGCAAATAATTATCGGCGCCGTAATATCCACCTCCCGCAGAATTTGACTGCATGACCTGACTTTTCTTTCAAGTGGAAATTCATCGTCGGTTGCATCGACAAAGAGCAACACGAGGTCAGCAGTCGCCAACTCGCCTAGGGTTGCATGGAAGGCTTTCAGGATGATAGGATGCATATCTTCTATGAACCCGATCGAATCAACGATTATGAAGTCAGAGGAGCTGTCAGCAGGATCTGCAGTAGCTCGGCGTGCGAATGTTGTCAGTGTCGTAAATGGGCCAAGCCCGACGGTTTTCTCTTCATGAGCAACCAGGTTGAAGAAACTGGTCTTCCCACCCTGAGTGTAACCTGCGAGAGCAACTATCGGGAAGCCAAGCTCACGCCTATGGTCTCGTTTGAGCATTTTCTTCTTGTAAACGTCTTCGAGTTCACCCTCGATTCGGCTTATACGATTTCTCGCGGCTCGGTAGTACTCTTGGTACGGGTAATCCCCGGGGCCCATCCAGCCAAGCTGCTCACCCATGATACCGCGCAGTTTGATGAATTCCCTCCCCCAAGACAAGGTGTACTTCAACTTGGCAAGACGAATCTGAAGCTTAGCCTCATTCGTAAATGCCCTCTTATCGAACACCTCAAGAATCAGTAAATTCCGATCAATGACCCTAACCTCGCCACCCAAATGCTGCGTCAGGTTGAAAACGTGGCTGCTAGTGAGAGGGTTAGAGAAGATGACTGTGTCAGCGTGCTCATCCTCAACCAAACGCTTGAGGTCTTTCAAACGACCCGGCCCGATAGTGTACGAATGGTGCACGCTCTTCCGTTTCTGAATGAGCGTACCGACCACTTCATAGCCAATGCTCTCAGCCATCATCCGCGTCTCGTCGGCCAAAGACGGGAAGGCCGGTACCTTCAGTTCTGCGATTACCGCTCGCAAACCTACCGATCCACTCTAACCCATTTTGGTACTCAATCATAACTTTCAGAAGGCATTATTTAGACATAGATGGGCGTCAGGAACATGAAAGTTAGAGCGCATGTCTACGTGAGCGGAAGAGTCCAGGGAGTCTTCTTCAGGTCTCAAACCGCAGATATTGCCCAAAGGCTTGGGATCAATGGGTGGGTCAGAAATCTATCCGACGGCCGCGTAGAGGCTCAGTTCGAAGGTGAGAAAGAGCAAGTTGAGGAGGAGATCGAATTCTGCCGACGCGGGCCACCAGGGGCCTACGTGCAGAACGTCGACATTAGATGGGAAGATTGGAGAGGGGAATTTCGAGACTTCAAAGTGTTGTACTGACGAGAAAGAACTTAATGCATGGAACCATTGGTTTGCTGCTGTGCTCCGGTGGTGTAGCCCGGCTAACTGGCGAAAAACCGGACCGATAGCATAGTGGCCTTTCGAGGCTCGGTGCCGGGGAAACCGTTCCCCTTAGTCACTGATCGCGGGTTCGAAATGGCACTTAAACGGTGCCAAGAAAGTCCCGCCCGGAGCACCACTCTCATCTTGAATATGCGTTGATACGCGACTCTGTAGTTACCCGTTGGGTTATGTGGCTGGATCAGATCGACAAGGCTCTTACCGACATATGCGACGCGCACAAGATATGAACGAAGTGGCCTCAGTTCTGTTCCGTTGCCAGGAGATACTTGCCAAGCCTGTGGTTTCGAATGACTTTAGCTCCGAGTCTAGCCCACATCACGAATGATTCTGGCTTCTTTCGGATCTCCTTCAATACTTCACTAAATGGTGCCCACTTATACCCATAAGCTACTTTGGGGTTGGGTTTCACCTTTCCGTCGTACTTGCCAACGATTACTGCGCAATGTTCGTTCTCACATTTCTTTCCTTGCGGAGCGAAGTAGTTGAATGCACCAATCTTTCTGAACGATATCCCACCGACTCCGAATTCCTGCCGCACGCAACGAGCGGCCGCTTCAGAATAGGACTCATTCATCGTCTTCAATCGTAAGGGATGGCTTGCGCCTGTTAGGTCCCACTTGTTAGAGAACAAGTCATGTTTTCTTCGTTGCAGAAGTAGCTCGCCTCTATCATTGTATAATGCAACCACAAAAGCCCTGTGACGCCTTCCCTTTCCTTTGTGGCAGAGACTCCGCGGGGCGTACCCCAATATCCTATCATTGTTGTCCACAAGCAGCAATGTCTGTTCCAAAAACTACCACGCTTGCTAAAGCAGCTTCGGTGCGGTAAGCGCCGAGCGAATATTAAGATTGCCAGTCCTGCAGCCAGCGAAGTTTCGCTAGTCTTTAAGCTACGGTTTCCTGGGACGGCAGAACGGGTGGAGTATGTTGCTTATTGGTTCGCAGCTTAGCCTTCATCTTTCGACCTGGAAAGCAAGGAGCCTCGCAACCAAAACATTGTTGCCCCATTTTGTAGTCAAGTTTGGTTAGAGAGAAAATGGAACGAAGACTAAGAACCGGATTTCTAATTCAGGAAACCACATCCTTAATTGTGTCTCGCAAAGGTGAAAACCCAGAACCAATCGCAATCCGAGAGGTTCAGCGCAATCAGCTCTTTGAGTATACGGGATTAACTTGAAACTTGCACACTACGTTAGAGATGGGTCAACTCGCGTCGGGGTCGTGCACGAGGGGCGCTTTTTCGACTTTCAAGATGTTGCGAAGAGGCTGCAGTTGCCAGGCTTAAGCGAAATGATGACGATTGACGCGATTCTTGCAAGCGGTAGACTTTCTTCGCTTCTTGCTGTGCAGAATCTTACAGGGAATGTGCAGGGTTTGCCCGTTGAATCAGTAACGCTGCGCAGCCCGATCCTTAACCCGGAGAAGATCCTACTGATGGCCGTTAACTATCGTTCCCACAGTAAGGAATGGTCGCAGAAGGATAGTACTCCAACAGAACCATATCTTTTCACGAAATTCAGAAACAGCCTAATTGGACCAGGCGATCCAATTCTGCTTCCAAAAGTATCACAGAAAACCGACTGGGAAGTTGAACTCGCAGTTATCATAGGCAAAGCCGGCAAGAACATTCCCAAGAAAGACGCGATGAGTTACGTTGCAGGCTACGCTATCTCAAACGATATCAGCTTCAGGGACTGGCAATTCTCCACTCGCCAAGCCGATGGAACTACCAAGCTTGGGTTGAACTGGGTAAAGGGAAAAGGACTTGACTCCTCATTCCCCCTAGGTCCTTGGCTAGTCACCGTCGACGAAGTACCGAACCCTCACGACCTGGGAATCTCTCTCACCGTCAACGGGAAGACGAGACAGCAATCAACTACCGGAGACATGGTCTTCCGCATTGACTCGATAATTGAATACGCTTCAAAGGGTATGACTCTGGCGCCGGGCGACATAATCTCAACCGGAACCCCTGAAGGAGTTGCAGCTTTCACCGGCGGCCCTTACCTAAAAGACGGAGATATTCTCGAAGGAACTATAGACCGAATCGGAACTTTGCGCAACCCAGTACGGGCAGAATAGGCGGGTAAAGGCAAGGTTCATCGTGAATACTTGCTCAATACTTTCGCCGTCAAATTGTAGTCTTAAGTCAGGAACTCAAGGAACGAAGCCTACGGCCGATTCTTGACATGCCCGCAGCATTTCCCAGACACTCGGAAAAGCGGGCATACTCAAGGCTTGCCCTATCGACGCCCTCAATAGCGATTCAAACTGTGGCATACTACTCTATTCTCTCTGAAGTCGAGCACTTTCACGCGTGTCTCCAGAATATCGACAACGGTGCTGTACTTGTTAGTTGGTGAATGATTTGAAACAATTCGATGTCGTAAAGGTTTGCAAGCACCCGAGAAAGATCCGTTTCCTTTTCAGGAACGATCTCTACGAATTTCTCAGGTGTGAGGGATGCGGACAGATCATCCGCCTGCCCCTCTAACCCGGTCACTACACCTAGAAGCCGATGCCACAATGCTGGCGTGGACGTACCCGTTTCTTATGCGGTTTAACCTGGTTCATTCGCAGTAACGCGTAAAAGAGGATGTGGGAAGCTAGTTTCTGGGCAATGTTCCTTGGTAGAGGTCGAGTTGGGTGACCTCAAAAAGGTCGGGAAAGATATCGCCGAAATCCTAGGTAAAAGATTGAAGACAGAGGTCCAGGTGAAAGGAAAGATGCTCCTCGTTCCTGACGCGGTTAATGGAAGAAATTGCGGAGTCAAAGACGTAAAACTTCACGTAAAACACGCCTTGCATCAACTGGGCCTCTCAGAACAATACAGGGTTCTAACGGAGCATCATTTAGTCCGCATCGTCAAAATTGAAGAGAAAGCAAGGTATGCAGAGCATGGAGGTACAGCTCCACCTCCTTCGCAAAGCTTGCCTTACTTTTTCCCAGGCTGAGAAGGTCCGGTAGCGAGATCAGATAGACTGATCTTTTTTGCACCTTTCGAGAGCATTTCCTTCACCGCAAGTTGTGAGTCGTCGGAGCTCACGTTGACGCCTTTCGAGGCGTCGTCCAAGTAGTAGACTTGAAACCCGAGCTTTAACCCATCCAGAACCGTTTCCTTAACACAGTAATCTGTGGCGAGCCCTCCAACAAAAAGTGCCTTAATCCCACCCCTCAGCCCCAGCCGAAACCTTAGCCTACTCAGCCTATGCGCTAAATCCGTGCCCCGAAAGAGTGAGTACGCTTCATCCTTCCTATCCGCCTTAGAGACAATTTCCCCTTCAGCCGGGGGCAAAAGATCTGATCGAAACTTTGCGCCCTCGGTTCCTTGGACGCAGTGGGGGAGCCATGGTCCGCCCTGCGCTTTGAAAGAGCTATGGTCGGGCGGATGCCAGTCCCGACTATAGATAATTGGCGCGCTTGCACCTCGAAATAGTTGAATGTACTTGTTGAGCACGGGGACGACTTTGTCGCCGTCGGCGACTGGAAGAGCTCCGCCCGGGCAGAAATCATTCTGGATGTCCACTACGACCAGAGCCGTGTGGCTGTCGATCTTGATGGCCAATTTTGCTGCATTGTTTCGTGGGATTCGACGTGGAAAATAAGGATTCCCTGAATTGAATCAATCTAAACCGTAATCCTAATCTATCATCCTCGATTTCATCCGGCGAGTCTCAAAGACAGCTTATGTCGGCTTTTTGGTGTTAACTTGTGGATTTGTTTGACGCGATCATACTCGCTGTCGTTGAAGGGCTGACGGAGTTCCTGCCCGTTTCGTCTACGGGCCACACAATTCTTGCCGCCGCTCTACTGAACATCGCTCAGACGCCGTTTGTAAAGAGTTTTGAGATTGCTTTGGAGTTTGGTTCTATCTTGGCCGTCGTAGTACTCTATTGGAGATATTTTCTGGATTTCAGCGTCCTAAAACGCCTAGTCGTCGCATTCATTCCGACGGGGATAGTCGGGTTGCTGATTTACAGGTACTTCAAAGACGTGCTTTTCGGAAATGAACAAATCGTCTTGTGGGCGTTACTTCTGGGCGGTATATTCATTATTCTATTCGAGTTGCGCTATGAGGAACGCTCAAACGTAGACGACATATCCAAGATTCCATACCGAGATTGCCTGCTTATCGGCCTATTTCAAGCGGTGTCTGTAATACCCGGGGTTTCCAGATCGGCCCCCACGATTATGGGTGGTTTAGCTTTGGGTATGAAGCGACAAACAATTGTTCTATTCTCCTTCCTCCTGGCAGTACCAACTATGATAGCAGCTTCGGGCTTTGACCTTCTCATGTCATACAACGAATTCTCGCCCGGCCAAGTGCACCTGCTCCTAGTTGGGTTCCTTGCATCCTTTCTCGTGGCTATACCCGCCATCAAACTATTCCTTGGTTACGTGAGGCAACATAACTTCATTCCGTTCGGCATCTACAGGATTCTATTGGTCGTCGCATTTTTCTTCTTCGTAATCCTCTGACCGAATTGGCGTTACACGATCTTATTTGGTAAGCTAATCTATTCGATTTGGTACTCGTGGCTCCGTTTGCGGGGGTTGCAATCCGGCCGAATATACGAAATGATGAACCTAGTACATTCATTTCATACACAAGAATGCAATTTGAAACCATTGTCACGTGGGCTTCCAAGTCTCCACAAACCAGTACACGTGGCCACTGAAAACTGAGCCTTATGTTATATCCCCCGCATAGCATACCTACCCACTACACCCAAAAAATCAAATGCTCTAAGAATGCTCTTGCTGAACAGGAATAGACGGAAGCTTCATTTTATGAAGAATCGAATTAAAGATTCGGGTAGTAAAGTGGGGAATGAGTTTCGCACAGAGACAGATAGTTTAGGCGAGGTCAGGGTTCCTTTTGATAAGTTATGGGGGGCGGAAACACAGCGTTCCCTAGAGCACTTTAGCATCGGCGACGAATTAATTCCAATAGAGATGATTGGATCGTATGCTATTCTAAAAAAGGCAACGGCAATTGTCAATTGCAAGGGCGGACGTCTTAGAGAGGTGCAACGTGATCTGATCATTCAGGTCTGCCAGGAGATTTTAGAGGGCAAGTTTCAAGATCAGTTTCCCTTGCATGTGTGGATGACAGGAAGCGGGACTCAGTTCAATATGAATATGAATGAAGTGATCTCCAATCGCTGCTGTCAATTGACTGGAAATCCGCTTGGCAGTAAAACTCCAGTGCATCCGAATGATCAAGTAAACATGTCGCAGTCCTCAAATGACTCATTTCCAGCTGCAATGTACATTGCAGCTGCTAAAGGCGTGAAGGAACGGTTGATGCCTGCGGTGAAAGAATTGCGTGATTCTCTCAACGCGAAGGCAGAACAATGGGAGGATATTGTCAAGATTGGTCGTACTCACATGCAGGACGCTACACCCATTACCTTAGGACAGGAGTTTTCTGGCTATGTGGGTATGTTAGATGATAACTTGAATCGTTTGGATGACAGCTTGAAAGATGTTTATCGATTAGCATTGGGTGGTACCGCGGTTGGGACGGGAATTAATGCTGCTCCGGGATTTGATGTGGAAGTAGCAAGTGAAATTGCAAAACTAACGGGATTACCTTTTGTCACAGCTCCGAACAAATTTACGGTTCAGGGTGCTCATGATGCGCTGGTGATGCTCAGCGGCGCGCTGAAGACCCTGGCAACTTCTTTGTACAAAATCGCGAATGATATTCGCATCTTGAGTTGTGGGCCTCGTTGTGGTTTTCATGAACTTGATATTCCTGCTAACGAGCCAGGCTCATCTATCATGCCGGGAAAGGTCAACCCGACGCAATGCGAAGCATTGGCAATGCTTGCAGTACAAGTGATGGCTAATGACGTTGCCGTGACCTTCGGTGGAAGTAGTGGCTATCTAGAGATGAATGTTTACAAACCGCTCATAATTCGAAACATCATGCACTCCATTCGAATCATGACCGATGGATGCCGTAACTTCCGCTTGTTCCTTGTAGAGGGTACCCAGCCTAACAAGAAACAGATTAACACGTTTCTAGAGCGATCTCTCATGCTAGTGACGGCCCTTAGTCCAATTATTGGTCATGATAAAGCATCAAGAGTAGCTCATTACGCGCTTGATAACGATTTGACTCTCAAGGAAGCCGCGCTAAAACTGGGGTATATTTCAGAAGAGGAATTTGACCGCGTCGTAGACCCAGCGAAGATGGTGCATCCGTATGTAGCTAAAAAATAATATCAGTAAAGATGGTATCAACCGTAAACGCCAGATGCGTGAGCGTGGGGCGCTAAGGGTTTACCATACTGCCCGGTTAGCAGCCTCACCGGTGGCTGCGCCGTGAGCAGCCAGACCCCACGATGATGAGGGTTTGTATCCCCCTCCGGGCCCACCAAGTCTGTTCCTGACGAGCGGCTTCGGTAACGGTATTAGGATAGTGTGAGTTAGGTTGATGGACGCGGAGGGTGAGGTGCTGGGTCGAGATTACGACCGATGGTTCCGTGTAAATGTGATTATATGTTATTGCTTTAGGGAGAACGTATTTTGACGACGTGTGTCAACATCCAGATTCATTCCGAAAACACTGAGTTACGTCGTTCCTTACGTACTAATCTCTACTTTCCAGTACCAGGTTGCGCAGGATGGTTTGAAATACTCCTCGCCGTTTCTTCTAATGGGTCTGCGATACCTAATTGCTTCTCTCCTTCTTTTTGGAGTAGTTCGTTCGTTTAGGCCGATCGTAAACAAAGACACGGTTCTATTATCAATTCTAACGTGGGCAAGTTCAGGTTTCTGGATCCTTGGCTTGGAATATGTTTCAACGTCAGAATCTGCCGTGCTAAGCTATACGATGCCGTTGATCTCGATTCCAATGTCCTCCCTGATCTTATCCGAGAAGGGATCCCATAAGGAATGGGCAGGAGCTGCAGTGGGGTTCGTAGGCGTCCTAGTTTATTCCTTTGTGGTATTCGAAAACCAGACGCTATCAGCGCTTGGCGCAGTTCTAACGTTGCTGAACGCTTTCTTTTGGGCGATGTATACGATCTACTACCGGAAACTAAAGAATCAGGAACCGACGAAGACAGTGGCAACACAACTGTTGTTCGGAGCCCTGCTATTCTTTCTTATCGTCCCCGTAGACTACAGGTTGGAGGTGACTCCCAGCTTTTGGTTCGACTTGGTCTACTTGGCCGTACTAAGTGCAGCTGCTTCCTTCTTGTTGTGGAATGCCCTGGCGAGGCTAAGCCGAGTTGGTAAAACGTCGACGCTGATCTATTCGACTCCGGTTGCCGTAACTGTCGTTCAATATATTGAGACGTCTGTTCTGCCTCCCCCAGTTTCATTGATCGGTATTTGCTTAATGATTTTCGGAATATACATTTCGAGATGCTCCATGTTTGAGGAGAAAGGGCGACTGGATCAAAGGCAGCATGAACGAAGAGAAAGGCTAGAGGAGACCGGAAACGAATCAAAACCTTCATTGAAGCCGGCGGCACATTCCGACAATCTAAGAAGACCTCGGATTGATCAGGGAGTTTCCCATTATGATTGAAGAAATTGTGCCCAATTTATACCGCACGGAGATTCCTCTCCCCAAGAGCCCCCTGAAGTGGCTGAATTCCTACATTGTCAGAGGTGAAGATAGATTCCTGATTATCGACACCGGGTTCAACCGGGAGGAGTGCCAAAATGAAATGAACGCTAGCTTGCAAAAGCTAGGCGTTGACCTTAACAAGACCGACATTTTTGTCACACACTTCCACGTTGACCATATAGGGCTTGCCGACAGCCTCGCTACGGACAACTCGAAAGTGTACTTGAATGAAAAAGAAACACACCACCCTTTTTTCCACCCCGATGAGTTGCCGGATTACTTGCAGAAACTACTAGATGTTTATGTGGCTAACGGCTTTCCTGCAGAAGATGCCCGGATATCCTTGGGGAGCCATCCGGCGCTTAAGTACGGCATGAAAAGAGAGCGTGGCTTTTCTGTCGTAAAGGATGGGGACATGATAGAAGTCGGTGATTTCCACTTCCAGTGCATCACCACGCCGGGGCACTCGCCGGGGCATATGTGCCTCTACGAGCCGAACAGAAAGATCCTAGTCGCGGGCGACCACATTCTTTCTGATATCACCCCCAACATTGCTTATTGGCTGGAGATGGATGACCCCCTTAACGAATATCTGACGAACCTAGAGAAAGTCCGCGCTCTTGATGTCAAAATTGTTCTGCCGGGGCACCGCCGATTGGTACGCGACCTCCATAAGAGAATCACAGAACTTCAGGAACACCACCGCGACCGGTTGTACGAAGTCCTAGCCGCTCTGCGCGATGGTGCCAAGACTGCCTTCCAGATCGCACCCCGCATTACCTGGGACATCGCCATCAATTCCTGGGAGGAGTTCCCGCCCGTGCAGAAGTGGTTCGCCTTTAGTGAGACTCTAGCTCACGTAAGATTTCTGGAAAACAAGGGCAAGGTACGCCGCCATAGCCAGAACGATAAAATATTGTACTCTATAAGAGAATTCAAGGGAGACGTCTAACTCACCGCGATCCATATTTTGTTTTGATAATGTTTTCTTAAGTTGTCTCCAATTCGCTTGGGTCACCAAGCCCTTGTTGAACTCATTCACAAACGCTTGAATTACAAGAACACAAATGTCAGTCGCTCCGAAGCCGGGGGGAAGAGGATAAGGCCTCCGAGAGGCTCTCGGCAAAAGAACGTAAGGTAGAGCCATCATTTTCTCCATGGTCAGGGTTCAACTCGGTAACCGTTAGCCCCACCCAATTCCGCGCCTGCAGGAACACTCGAAGACTTGCCATAAGTTGATCGAATCGGAGGCCTCTGTTGCGACGGCGTTCCTCGGCTAGAGGCATATCCAGGTAGTCAAGGACGTCGAGATCCAGATGAACGAGAAAGCGATCAAAGCGTCGAGCCCAGCCATCCACCACGGAGCGCGCGGCACCAGATGGGTCGGCTACAACGGTCGCCAGCCTAACTTCTGCGATGCCTCGATCCTCGATGATCTTCCGCTCGAATGGCTTAGAGTTATCATCGGCGAAAAAGAGAACCTGGTCTGGGCGCAGCATCGGCACACGCGGACCAAATCTAACGAGCCCCGGTACCGTGCCTTCAATTCCCAGCATATGCGCGACTCCCATCCAGTCGAGGGCACCATCCTCAGTGCTTTCTGGTGTGTTCAGGTCAGTATCGAGGTCAACGTAAACGAGCCCAACACTCTCTCTCCCACGAAGTCCTCCGGCTACCGTACCAATTCCAACTGTACAGTCCCCGCCCAGAACAAGCGTTGCGGAACCCTCAGCGAGTGCAGTGGCAACGCGGTCTGCGGTGGCTCTGGCGACCATTGTCACTTTGTCTGCGTTCATGGCGCGTAGATTTGTTTTGTCGACACGCCATCGAAAACCTGGAACATCACCCCAATCATCAACATGGATACCGTGAGCGCGCAAGCACTCAAGCAAACCAGCAGCACGTAGAGCCCCCGGAGCCTTTTCCTGTCCTGGTGCATATGCTCCAGCGCTGCTTGGTGCCCCAATGATAATTAGAGGGCTTGTCATAGACTCCGAATCCGTTATCCTTCTGACCTTAGGATCGTGTATCGTAACATCTTAGGCTGGGCATTTGACATTTCCGGCAATTGTGCGTGCGGGTAAGTTGGTGCGCGAACGCACATTTCCAAGCCTATTTCTAACTGGACCTTGGAGAAGCCTGCCAAACATAATCCAACTGAGTTGCTCGAAAGAGCCGATTTCAACTTCGTTTTCCACCATGCGATCAAATAACCATTGCAACTGAATTTGGAACAGCTGTCAGAGGACGAAGAAAGTGATAGCGCCCAGGGGGGAAGAGTTCATTGACTTCGCCAATCCGAAACAATCATGGGCAATTCCAACACATCTCATCCAAGAAAACGCAACCTATTATGCTCATGTGAAATTACTTGGAAGGTTGTGCAATTGGGGTTGGTGGGCTGAATGTTGCTAGAGCATCTTGGCAAATCTCCTAAGATTCATCCTTCAGCCTATGTCGCCCCAAATGCGATCGTATGCGGAGATGTAACCATCGGTTCGGGCTCTAGGATTGCATTTGGAGCTTCCATAGTTGCTGAAGGGGCGTCGATTGAGCTTGGAGAGAACTGCATCGTGATGGAGAATGCCGTAATTCGCAGCACTGATGAGCATTCGACTAAGATTGGATCCCACTGTCTCATCGGACCGAATACTCATCTTGTAGGTTGTACATTGGAGGATTGCGTGTTCGTTGCTACTGGCGCATCCATTTTTCACGGCGCGAAGTTAGGCTACGGCTCAGAGGTTCGCATTAACGGGGTCGTCCATATTCGTACGGTATTGCCTGCTCACGAGACTGTGCCTATTGGGTGGGTTGCCGTGGGCGACCCGGCGAAGATTCTACCGCCAGATCAGCATGACGCAATCTGGGCGATACAGATGCCACTGAACTTCCCCAAGTTCGTGTACGGAGTGGAACGGGCGCCTGAGGGCCAAACAAACATGCGAGAAATCACCAGGCATCGCTCCGAAGCACTTGCCAGTCACAAGAATGACAAGATCCCCTAGGCTCTTCAAAGCCGACATAGTCCACGCTCGAACACACCTGCTTGCACCGGACAAGTGCTTGAGAACGATGCCAGAGGAAAAATGGCTTGCACGATTAATCGGAAAGGCTATTGAACTCACTACGTCGTGAGTTCATATCCCACCAGCCCCACCAAATCATGGGTTTAACGGCCCGCTTTTGAAACTACTCTACCTTTAGGCACAATACAGACCTAAGCATTTTAGGGAATTCCATGGGATACATGTGCTAGTCATTCCTGGTTTCCATCATGAGTTCAGGTAACGAGGAACCTGCAAAAGGAACTGGTCTGTTTGCGACCGTAACTTACGTTATCCTCATTCTGGTTCTATCAGCTGTTCTTGTCGAAGATCGCTGGGTCTTGAATTGGGAGATACTGGGGCTGTTGACTCTGCTTGCGGGCTATACCCTTGTTTTGGTTTTGCCGGTATCTAGGTTCAAGATAAGTGCGTCAGGAATAGAGGCAGAGGTTTTACGTCTAAAGAATACCGCCCCCACCCCCTCGCCAGCGGACGAATCAACTAAAGAGGCAGAGACCGTGGTCAGCCAAGCCTCAGAGTCTCTGACAGACCCGAGGTCGGTTTTCCTCGATCTATCAATTGAACTAGAGAAAAGGCTTAGGCAGCTTGGAGCATCCCACGGAATCTCACAGAAAATGGGAATGGGTCAACTAGTCAATCAACTGAGAAGAAGACAAGTTCTCACTGATGCCTGGCTCATTGATGCCCTTCAATTATTCATCCAGAAAAGAAACCAGATCGTGCATGAGGGCAAGATTGAACTCATCCAGTCGGCAATAGAGATGGGAACGGTTGTACTGGGCAGGTTGGAGCAGACTAGCGGCAAACCGTTGTTTGATAAGTTAGCCGACTTGCTTACAAGAGCAGAAATTCGTTTTGAAATCCATCCGACCCTGAGGAGTGAAGATCAGGCACAGCTCTATGTTCCAGATTTTGTTGTACCTAACTCTAGTAATCCTCGATATATCATCGAGGTGAAGGGCCCGTTATCCACAAGCCAAGCTTATGCACTTGCAGATGTCGGTCGCCGGTTGAAGACCAACTATCCTGACGTGAAGGCGATATTGATTGCCCAGAACCTCACCCCTGAGATGAGGAATTTCCTTGTTAGTCGATATTGGGCGTATGTGTTCGACGACACAGAGATCGAAGAACTGGTATCAATCCTGAGAGATTATGGAGCTATGTGAACCCCAATAGAAGCGTGTGTTGTTAAACCATGAAGTCAGGCCGAAGCCTGAAAGCGATGACTTTTGCAAGCATAGCTTTTTACTACTTGGTTCTGACCTGGCTAATCGTTCCGAGAGACTTCTGCGCATTGTGTCCTTCATCGGAGTGGTGGAGAGAGACAGTCGTTGCGATTGCTCCTATGTGGCTTGTTTCTGTCTACGTTCGGATGAGATGGGAAAAACAATCGCCCAACTTCCGGAGACCCATGCTGCAGGATGCCATTCTGCTTATTGGACTGCTGCTCCTGGTCATGGTACTGGCACCGGAATTCATTCTTGCGGCAATGCAAGAGAAATACGACATCGTATACTTCAATCTGATACAGTTCCCGTTCTCATCGGCGATGATTCTTGTTCTCACACTGACTTTGGCTCTATTCGCGTTTAATCTGAGCTTGGCCTACCGTCGAGATAACTCTGCATCAAAGATACGCTTGCGTTCTCTAGTATTCTCCAATTTTTGTCTTCTCGTTTGGTTTGTCGTGCGGGTTCAGGAAAGCTTTGGTATCAAGAACGAGTTCGTTGTATTTTCGGCACTCATGTTCTCGATGCCCACCATCCCAATTTTCTCAGCGTTTTACGATGTGTTTGATAGGCTAAGTCCCAAGATACAATGGGCTTTGAGATTCATAGGAATTGTCTTCGGACTAGGTTCTCAGAGCATTTGGGATATAATCGACTTCATCCAAGGCGTACCGCTTTCTCATCCATTCCTTGTGGTAGCTCTGCTCGCATCGGTATCTGTTTGCTTATCCTCTGCGATAGGTAAACTGAGGTCTTACCGCCCGAATATTGACACGCCTCGGAGAGTTAGACTATGGCGATTTACAATTATCGTTGCAGTCGTCGTGCTCTTAGTGATAGCCACTCTGCTCTATGCGCATGCTGCAATATCCGTGTACCTGTAAAGCAGCGGGCTGTTAACCCGGGTGTCGGGGGGTTCCCCCAGGGTTATCGTCCTGGGGGGGAGTCATGATTCAAAAGAGTTTACTCCGTTTTTCTGTACTGACATTTGCGCCAGTCTTGGATTACACAGAAGTAATGTAATGTAACACCGATGGTTGGTAGATTCTCCTGTAACAAACCGGTCGGTAATGCAGGCTAACCCAGGTCAGATTCGCCCATCCCAATCCTAATAGGGCGTATAGTCCATTTGGTTTCTGCCAAGATTGACAATGTCCAATCATGACAACCTTCAAGCCGTCGCTGTGTTCGTCATCATAGGGCTTACCTGTTTCTTCGGATTCCTAGCGACACCATGGTTTCCATCACCACTAAACTGGAACCTTGCGGTCGGTAGTACAGTAGTCGTTTTGATTATTGGGATAATATACTTCGCATGGCGCAGATTTTCCAAGAAGAGTATCACGCATGGAATTTCTGTGATTACTAAAGACGAGACAGGTTCTAGGGTTCGAAGCTACAAACCAATAGAATCAGAGGCGTCTGCATTGAAGGAGATGCTAAAACCAATGCAAGCTTTCGAACAGGGTCTACTGCGAGGTCTGCATAGTTCGAGACAAGCCCCACGCACTAGACATGGTTTACGCAACTACATTTTGTCGCATCTTCGAAGTCTGATGAGTGAGTGGAACTCCTATGAGCGTGTCAGTCCGCCCGAAAGATGGGTTTCCCTGTCCCACGATAGCATGCAGAAACATGCAAGCGAGATTGCCGATGAAATTCTAAGGCTTACGTCCAAACATCCAGACCTATGGGATGCCGCAATAATTGGAGAGTTAAACGTGATAGCCGGAGAGTTACGTCAGTTTGCTGCCAAAACACATCCCGAAACCACAGAGGAGGCTAAGGTAATGGATCAGCATGGAAAGAACGCCTACAGCTTAGCGAGGGCACTACTTTCCCGAATCTCTCCGAAGTAGCTGGAATTAAGGTGAGTCTTAGGCGGAATGCGTTAAGTAAACAAAGACAAACTGGGTGACCTCGCAGACCTCAGCAAACAAGAGCTCCTGTAGAATAGTTATTGCCTTCAATCTGAAGGCTCCACAAGGCGCAAAGCGCCAAAACGTCTCTCTACGACTCAAGCAAACTGCCCGAGTCCGGTAACGCTATTTGGTTGTGTGGAACGGTAATTGTCCTTGGCGGGGGGAAGCGCCTGGTCGAGTTGCAGACGACCCGTTTCAGGTCGCTAACCTTCGTATGAAAAGATGCGGGGGTTGCCAAACCTCCAGCTCACACTGGAGGGGTGAAGCCAGGTCAAAGGCGCAGAGCATAATTGCGCGGAGGGCTTAGGACCCTGTCCCGTAGGGGTTCAGGGGTTCGAATCCCACCCACCATAAAAACGACGGAACCCTCCGTACTAGTGGAGGGGATAGTGCAAGTGGGCGAACATCCCCTCCCCCGCACCACCCACACCGCCACAATCCTCGAACACGCCCTATGGATGAGCCGACAAGGACTTTGAGTTTCCTTTCATTCTTCGTATCTCATAATCAATGGGTTGCCCTGTTTTCGTGAGATCCAATGATATGATGAAACTTCGATTTTATGATCCAATATAACCCTCGATTCGAATTTGTTGATTCCGACCGTCAGTCCGTATTTTTCCGCAAATTTTGCTAGAGCCACGTCTTCCGTTGATTGAGGATGCAGACTCAATCACATTTGAACAGAGATGGCTATGATGCGGCGCTTCTGAGGAGGGTTGTTTTGATGGCTTCGTGGAATGGATTGATGGGACGTGAAGGTTTGCGTGTACGGGTTGTTATGTAGTAGTTTGTTGGGTTGGTGCGCCGTTTTCATCAATCGCTTGGATCGATATGCCGTTTTGATTAATCGCGGCAATTACAGATGTCGGGACAGCCTGCTGATTGTAAATGTAGACTGGATTCAGAGGGGTTAGTCCACTGGTGCGTAGGATCTGTTGGCCCATTGGGCTGAGCAGGGCTTTGAGGAAGGTTATGGCCATGCTCTGGTCTGGACTATTAGATGGGATGGTCACGTCGTAGAGGATGGGCGCCCCGGTCACCTGTTGGCCATTAACGGTCACGTTGACCTTTGCATACCAGTCTGCTAGTGTGAGGTTTGAGAGGTTGACTTGAGACCCCGGATTGATGTACTGGAGTTTATGTGAAATCGCTTCCGAGGAGTATGACAACACGTAATCTACCGCCCCTGTCTCTAACTGTGCGTCAAGGTAAGTTTCTGTTGGGACTATCACCAGCTCCTTTGCTGCGTTCTTCGTTTGGTAGATCTGATCGTAAAGGTAACTGGAGTTTTGATAATACTGTAGTCCGGCTAGTTCCAGCATGAAAATTGCGTTGTAACCGCTCGGATCGGTCTCTTTGTTCGAGACACCAACGATTACTCCCGGGCGAGTTATAATCTGATACCAGTTGTTCTGAGTGATCTCACTTCCATATCTGCTATGGTTTGTGTAGAGTATCGCCATCGAGTTTGAAGCGAAAACGATGTACCATGAAGCGTGATTAGGAATCAGCTGGTTGGGTATTATGCGATAGTCCGCCGAAGCAAAGATATCGAACGATTTGTTCGCCTGCGTTATCTCATTGGCCGCCAAGCGGCTGCCCTCGAAGATGTAATCGTAACTAAGCGTAGGATACTGTGAGCGAACCAGGTTGTTAGCAATCGCGTTGAAAGGCACTTGCAGGGTACCTGCGGCGTCGACAAGAAGAGTCGAAGATGCAGGAGCCGAGTTGAGTCCCTGGAAAAATCCGATCGCGTATCCGACCCCCAATCCCACAACTAACACTAGAATGAGAATAAGTCCACCATACTTCACCAGCAAACTCATACCCAATCACTCCCTGAAGGGATTGTCCAGCATGATGATGTAAGCCTTGGTAAGCGCGAACGATTACGGTGCTAGGCCATCAAGATAGTCGGCCAGTAAGGCTCGATGCGAATCCTGATAAGTTCAACAATATCGTTCCGTTCCTTGTGGAGAGAGGCGGTGAGCATTGAGGCCTCACGGCACCATTTTGACGCCAAGGCAATGGAGGGTACTTCAACTCAGAGCAACAGGATTAACTCAGACTCAAGTGGCAAGCAGACTCCACACTTCACGTGAGAACATAAGCATCATCGAACACCGCGCTCACGCAAATGTAAGGGCAGCTAAGGCTACTATTGTCGCCATAGAACAACTCTCAGAATCCAAAGAATTGATGATCCCAAGCGGTACCAGTATCTTCGAGGCCGTGTCCATGATAATGCTCAGGGCCGACATTTTACGAATCAAACTGAGAATTAATGCTGACTCTCTCCTAGCAGCGATCCGATCAAAATGTAAGGGAAGGATCCGAGGGCATCACCTAACCGCTGTCATTAAGATT
>Ga0364866_10465_pt1 | contig 25053 bp, 28 predicted proteins | sample ExccelAu500001D3_3_FD_206913 | JGI IMG/M metagenome (GOLD analysis project Ga0364866, IMG submission 206913) | Enriched cells from Trout Bog Lake Hypolimnion, Wisconsin, USA - BchlTB.Aug13.5000.01.D3 | ecosystem: Environmental > Aquatic > Freshwater > Lake > Hypolimnion/Profundal zone | place... | reverse complement strand
GTGATATTCCCTTACACACAAGGAGAACGTCATGGAAATCGGTATTGCAACCCAGCATAAGGAACCCTGGAACAAAGGCAAACTGACGGGGCAGAAAGCGCCACTCAAGCTAAAAGACATTTGGGCGATTCGAGTGCGACTTCAACTAAATAAGAACAAGCGGGATTTGGCTTTATTCAATTTAGCTATTGATAGCAAATTACGAGCCTGTGATTTGGTCAAACTCAAAGTGAGAGACATCTGCACTGGAGACCATGTTTCATCCAGAGCCACCATCCTGCAGCAAAAGACTCACCGGCCAGTTCAGTTTGAAATTACCGAGCCCACTAGAACCGCAGTTGAGGAGTGGATGCGATTTGATGCTTTGCGATTAGAAGATTACCTATTTCCCAGTCGCATTGTTGAATCACCCCATTTATCAACTAGGCAGTACGCTAGGATTGTTCACGGCTGGGTGAGCTCTATTGGTTTGGAGTCGGCAAATTATGGAACGCATACGATGCGCCGCACTAAAGTTTCTTTAATCTATCGACGCACTAAAAACCTTAGAGCTATTCAGTTGCTCTTAGGGCATACCAAGCTAGAAAGTACGGTTCGTTACTTGGGCATTGAAGTGGATGATGCTTTGGAAATGGCAGAGCAAACCGAGGTTTAAGTGTAAGAGCAGGCTGTGGCCAGAGTCCATGGCCTGCTTCTCTCTCAGCCGTGAATCAATGCATCGTTCCATAGAAGGCAGAAATCGACCCAAATGAGGCAGTTGATCTTAGCTGGCAGAATCCTTGACCAATCGGAATCCTAAATGTGACATTGGACTAAATGGATCGGACCCACGTCTTGCGCTAGGCCTGTAGGATTGACAATAGTCCTCATTACATAAGAATGAGCCACCGCGAATTACCCGTTTAGGCGCATTGGGAGGAACACCAAAATCAGCTGGATCGTATGCGTTGCTGGGGCCTTGTGGATTGTTAATGATGCTATTGCCATACTCTTTAGCTTGCATCGCAAAATAATCTGCACGATACCAATCAGCAACCCATTGCCAAGCGTTACCAGTCATATCAAAAAGGCCATAACCATTTTTGGGAAAAGTACCAACTGCACTTGTTCCAGCCTCTCCAACAATATTAGGATCCACAACTGGAAAGGCTTGCTTTTTTACATCCCAAATATTGGCTTGCAACTTTCCCGCTTGCTCTAATTGATCGCCCCATACATAAGTCGCCTGGGTCAACCCTCCTCTTGCCGCAAACTCCCACTCCGCTTCAGTAGGCAATCTTTTTCCTGCCCAATTAGCATAAGCTAATGCATCTTCATAGCTTACTTGAACTACTGGATGACTTCCCTTGCCATCAATATTGCTTTTTGGTCCCGTAGGATGCCTCCAATTTGCACTTGGTACGAATGCCCACCACTGAGAGTAATCATTGAGATTTACCTTGTTTTTAGTGCCAACAAAAACCATTGCTCCAGGTACAAAAGCAGAAGCTGGTGGCCTAGGTGTGCCAGGTGGCAATTGCACTTTAATCGTATCCCAGTCGGGCAATTGCTCTGCTGTAGTTCGGTAATTGGTCTCTTTGACAAATTGTGCAAATTGATCATTGGTTACATGGGTTGCATCCATCCAAAAACCAGATACCTTGACGCGATGAACGGGTTTTTCATTAGCCTGAGCCTGCTTGCTATCACCCCCCATCAAAAACTCACCACCAGGTACCCAAACCATCCCTAGTGGAGCATTTTTGCCATCGCTATGAATGACTACTGGTGAGGCCTCAAGACGAGGAGTTTTTTTATATAGATAAAAATAAGCTGACCCACCTCCCGCCACCGCGATTGCGGCAGCCAGAAGAATGGTACGTCGTTTGATATTCAAAGCTTCTGATTAGTAGACTGATGTTGCTTTAGGACACACACCCTGGTGACTCTGAATAATCTGGGCATCAGCAGAATTGGTATAACCATCATAATTAAAGTCAGCAACGCTGCTGGTTAACACGGCGCCAACAATTTGATTCCATAAATTAATCATTAGCTGCCAGACACTCAAGTCACCTGCATTGACTTGGCCATCAATATTGGCATCCCCTGGGCAGGCAGGCTGCGATGCCAAAATAGCATTAAGTTGCCTTAATAGACTGTCATAAATAGCGCTGACCGATGAAGATGTTGGATCCAACTGATTGGCGGAATTCGGGGTGTCCAAGGCTGGATTGTTTGCATCCTCATTGATCGTATAAAACTCTTTTGTCACCGAAGTGGTACCAGAATCGTTAGTAGTATCATAAACTTGAACTTGATTCTCAATTAGCTTGTAGTTATCGTTGCGAATTGCAGTCGAAACCTCCGGCAAGATGTTAACGGGCGTATAAGTAGTGCCATTATGTAGACTTTGTTTATACAAGGCCTGATTTACTTGCCAGCACTGCTGATACCCCTGCGACGGGCTTGGGCCTATTGATGGGCCGATCACTGAACTATCTGTATAGCCAGGCCCCCACCAAACTCCATTATTGTCTTCACACACACTCTTAGAGATTGGAATTTGAGAGCATGAAGAGCCCGTAGGATTCGATAAAACACATGGTGCATTACGCGCTCCATTTGCTTGGATATTGTATCCACCTTGTCCAAAATTCATTGTACGAATTGAGGTTTGAGAGGGGTTCTTAAGGTAAGGCATCATCGGCGCAGAGTCTATTACTCTCGGAACTGTATTGGGCACATCTAGCCCTGCGATCTCACCAAAGAGCTGGTAAACGTCTACCATGTTTGTCATGTAATTAACTTCTCTATTTGGAGAATTTACTAGCGGACCGGCAACAATTAAGGGCACCCAGATACCGGTTTGATATGCTGTTCCTTTGGCAAGAGCTGGATTAAATGGGGCCTTGACGGAGCCTCCCAAAGTCCCATTGTCCCCCACAATGACAATCATAGTATTGCTAGCGCTTGGGTTGTATTGGAGGGTGCCGTCTGCATTCTTTGCCGCTAGGCCAGTTTCGACTAAGAGACGCCCAAACTCCGTATCCATCGCCTCGGTAATTGCATTCTGAATAATACGTTGTGAGGTTGGCGTTCCGCAGTTCAAACTATCACCACCCCCCGGAGTCGATGGAGTCAGGCTACTTGGAGGTTGTTGAAGTGGGGTGTGGGCCGCGGTATAACTAACAGTTGCCATCCAAGGAGTTGCCCCCGTTTGAGCTTTAATCCAACTAATAGCTGCATTAGTTTCAATCGTAGTTCGATAACCACGATTACGGCTATCGGTTACTGGTATGGAATGAACCCCAGAAGAGTCATTAATTACCAAAGGAGAAACATAGTAGGCATTTTGAGTATTAAAATTTACGTTAGTGGGTGGAGTGCTTTGACACTGGGCACCAGGAACAAAGATACCACCAGACATTAAACATTGCTTTCCAGGCGCATCGCCAGATGAAGATGATCCAGCAATCACGGAACATGAATTATTTGGCTGATAACAGGCCCCTGTATTTGCGCCGCCGTTAGCGGCCGTAGGCACAAAACCGCAGGCATAAGCGCCTGTCGAGGCAACACCGCCAGCCGTTGTATCAATTGATGCTGGCAGCCCCCCTACCCAGCCATAGAAGTAATCCCACCCAAGTTGAGCAGGTGTACCGCTACCGGCATTATTATTTTCCGGTCCGGCTAAGTGAAACTTGCCAAATAATCCACTGGTATAACCTGCATTTTTTAGCAGCTTAGGCGCAGTCATATCATAGGGCGATACCTGGGAGTTAGCTAAATCATTTTGCCCTATTGCTTGATAGATATTGGTGCGGAATGGGTAACGCCCTACAAAAAAGGAAGCGCGACCAGGGGAACACTCTGGCATTGACCAGGCATTGCGGAAACGAATACCAGCAGCAGCAACGGCATTAATATTCGGCATGCTAGGGGGTGTAGTGCCCCCATATCCAAACGATTTCATTTGATCAATCCCAACGTCATCCATGATGACAAATAAAATATTTGGGGTCGAAGATGAGTTACTAGCGCTTGAAGATGAACCTGAACCTGAACCACCACATGAAATTAAAAAACAAGCAGCCAACAAAATAGATGATGCCCTGATAAGAGTTGATGTCATAGGTTTGGTCAAGCTGCGCTTTTTATATGCGCAATAGATTGAGTTCAAAAAGGATTTTTTGCAGTTATTCGTATTTTCCCGGCCAACACTAATATTAATCTATATTGAGTTTAGGGGGCGCTATTACCGGCTCTTATTGGCCGAACTTAGCCAATCACTCCTTTTGAGATACTCAATTTTGAATGACCGGAATAGGCAAGGCAACAGTCGTTTAATTTAATACCAGAAAGACGGTTATCACATTGCTTGAAATTTGAAACTCTAGAGTTTGAATATTGGCCGTCCCTCAGTCATTTAATTGAGGGGCAGATTTTTGGCACATAGGTAAGTACAGAAATAAAAAAAATTGCTATAAGACTTTGATTTATATAGTTATTTGGCGGAGAGGGGGGATTCGAACTCTCGGTAGGTTTGACCCCACGCCTGATTTCGAGCCAGGTAAATTCGACCGCTCTGCCACCTCTCCGAATCTTTTATTACATGGCTTACAAGGCAATTTTGCTTTTTTATTTCATGTAAGCACTATGTAAGCAAATTACTTAAATCCCACATCGCGCAAACAATGGCGCATGATAAGCGATGACCCAGTTTTTATAATGCTGGTACACGCTCACTCGTTCACTGGCTCACGGGTATAAATCAACGGATCATCAACCTTGAGTCTAGGAATACGGGTTTTACTGTGAGATTGCTTGCTCTGCACTCCAGCTGCAAATTCAGTAGCCCTTATGACTTCATCTTCCCTAACCAATTCAGTGGCGGACATAAGTTGGCCAGACTCCATTAAGGCAGCTAGTTTAGGATTATTGGCCGTACTTAGCAAACCGCTTTTGATCGGCAAGAATCTGCGCTTACTCTGTCTTGGAATCCTACTCTAGGCTCGTGAGCCGCTGAGGATTCATTCTGCCAAAATACTCAAGATCACCGATTTCGTTTGCCATGAATCAATTTTAGATTGAAATCCTTCTTGGCGAATTCAGCTTGCCATTAAGATCCTTGATCATGTTTATGACAAGAAGAACTTGTTTTAATACTCTTTTGCCTATTAATTTACGACGTAATCTGGAGCTAGCTCAACTGTACCTGGAATAACAAGCGACTCCGGAAGAGCGCTAGAATTACTACTTCCATTAGGTGCTTGAATCTCTGGAATCCTAGGGTTGCTCACGGAATTAGATGGAGACGCAACAACACTGTATCCATTTGCGCTTTCCGAAGAATAGGTTGTCCCCAGATCTATACCAATTGGGTATTCACTGGGTGGATGACTCTCCTCGGTAGCACTAGGGGCTGGTGGAATGACTGTCAATAAATCTTTAGATTGGGTTTGACTTCGCGACTCACGGTCACCTACCAGATCACGAGTCTGTTGTCCTACTCTTACTGCTGGAGTTGACATTCCACCAGCTGGTATTGATGGCTGAGCATATGCAGATATTGCCAATAGACTCAATGAGGTGATTAAGAGTTTTGTTTTCACTTGTTTATTCCGATTGGTTACTTTGTGATACTTATATAGTAACATTTCACCTAATTTTTACGATCCTAAAAGCTAGGGCAACATTTATTGCTAGAATCTTATAGATGCTCCTGTCTATGAAAAATCTAATCCTTCTCTCTCTGATAGCCTTAGCTGGTTGCACTAGCATTAATTCCACTAGCTTTCGCAATATGTCGACCTCTTATCGGGAGATTATTGAGGAATATAACAACGACAATATTTTGATTAATGTGGTCCGTAGCTCTAAAAATGTGCCGATAAGTTTTTTAGATATTCCAGCGGTATGGGGAACAGGTAGCGTGACCCCAAGTGCCAGCATGGGTGTGGCAGGCTTTAGCAACAATCCTGCTTCTGTTGCTGGCTTTTTTTCTCCTAGCCCAAGCACAACAGTCACAAGTGGGGCTTTTTCAACCAGCTCAACCTCTACTGCAAGTAATTCCTTTACAGGTTCGATTGGAGTATCTGTTAGTAATAGCTTTACCTTTAGCCAGAACTCCTTAGATAACTCGCTCTTCATGAAGTCCTTCTTAGCTCCAATGACATTAGAGTCCTTGCAATTTAGAGGAACAGAGCAATACCTACCTAATGAAGTCTTTTATATGTTGCTCTTTGAGCGTATTGAAGCAACCTCAAGCGATGGTCGGCAAGCCATATCCTTTGTCAATAATCCTTTAGATCCAAATTTCAAGCGTTTTCAGACGGTCATGGAAATGCTCATGGATGCTGGTTTGCAAGTAGAGACTATTTTCTACAGACAACCTCGTGGTCCGCTTATTCCAGAGCAAGAGTTAACAAAGTCTCCAGCATGGTTAAATAGTAATCTGAATTTTGAAAAGACAGTTGTGAACGGTAAAACTTATTATGGGGTCTATAACTCAGGAAGTTATTTACATTTATGTGTCAACGGGAATGCAGCTCAAGCTCTATTTGGCAACCGCCTGTCATCAACCATGTATTGCCAAGTCTCACCACAAGTCAAAATTGATAAGCAAAAGTATGAAAAAGAGTTAGCTCACTTTGATGCTCGTTATGGCAGCCCACAAAACTTTTCGCTCAATTTTAAGTTACGCTCATTAGGTAATGTATTTGACTATCTGGGTAATATTTTAGAAGCACAGTACCGCACCAAAAATCCGCTGGTAGTTAAAATTAAACAGTCTTATATGAGCCAAGTAAACTTAGGCGAATCCATTGATGCTATTCCTCTATTCGTTGTGAAAAAGAACCAGTCCATCTCCAATCCCATTGCTAAGGTGTCTTACCGCAATGATGACTATGCCATTGAGGATGAGGATGTCACTTACACGAAGCCTGTGGTGGAATTTGTATCTAATCTGATTACGCTATCTAAATCAGGGCAGATGCCCAATTCTTCTATTTTGGTGAAATGAAAAAATCACTCCATAGATTAACCCGGTATTACCCAGCTGAGAGTAGATTTTCCTAAATTTCATAACTTAGGCTGTCGTCTCAAGCACCCCATTGCCTTCTAAGGCATTACCTCTAATGGCTCAAAGTCCCTTATTGGCCGTTAGCTGCCCATCAGATTGCCCAAAATTGACCAAACCGACCGACTTTTGAGTGCGCTCAGAGAAGTTGGAAATATGGGCCTAAAAGACCAAGCAAACCAACCCAAGAGAGTCGGAAAACAAAAAAGCCCCGCGTACTGTGGGGCTCATTCGATATTTTCTCTGTATTCATGAAATATAGAGACTGACTGGCGGAGCAATCGCGATTCGAACCCCCAGTAGAGTTAGATTCCCACTTCTACAGTTTGGCTCTAAGCACCGGTATAGTCAACTTTTATTGTTTTAAAACAATAACTTATGAATATTTTGCTAATTCAGAATTGCCTTATGTAGACTTATGTTGACTAAGTAATGCAATCGCATTACCATTAGCGTTATGAATTCCCTTCTCACATTTCAAGGGGCACAACCATGAATACTGCCGTACTCGAAGCTGAATCTACCCTCACAGATCGTTACCAAACCACCGTCCCCGAGCCTATTCGCCAAGTCTTAAAACTCGGCAAGCGCGATAAGGTCCACTACGCTATTTTGGACAATGGAGATGTGCTGATGAGTCGCGGGCAAGAGGCTAGGTCTGATGATCCAGCACTTGGAAACTTCCTTCATTTTTTATCTCAAGATCTCGCAGCACATCCCGAGCGTTTACAAGCACTTGATAGTGCCTGGGTTGAGCGCTTGCAATCATTAGTAGGAAATGTTCAGGTTGATTTAGATGCACCCCTACCTGATGATGAGGCTTAATTATTTCCATACAGTCATCGCCCCTCCTCATTGCCGGCTGGACCATCTTCGCCCATCCTTTATTCCTTAATCAAGTTCAAGCACTGACTAATGAAGTTCAAGCACTTAAGCAAAAACATCCCACCACTTATCAAAACAAAAATGTAACCAAACGATTGGCTGCGATTTTAAAACTCGCCAATGAAGTCATTCCACAAGACCCCACCCTCCCCGCATATCGACAAGGTAATACTCTTGGCGATGATCATAAGCACTGGTTAAGGGCTAAATTCTTTCAGCAATATCGATTATTTTTTCGTTACCACGAAGCAAGCAAAATTATTGTATATGCCTGGGTCAACGATGAAAATACTAAGCGTGCTTATGAAAGTAAGAATGATGCTTACCAAGTATTTTCAAAAATGCTAAAGCAAGGTCACCCACCAGATGATTGGGAATCGCTTGTGAAAGCAGCAAAAGAAAAATCGCAAAAACCTACTCGCATCAAATAAACAATTGCCCTGATTGAGTGGGCATTGCCTTTGCATGATGGTGCAACATTACAGCTTAAGCGCGCGCAAACCTACCGTAAAAAATGGCTGCTGAGAAAAGAAGATAAATTTTCCAGATAATTGCGTATATATAAGCGACAGAGAAACTAGAGTAGGCGTGAGGCCCACAAGACGCGGGGCTTTATGAAAAATATCTATATATATCAATAACTTACAGACTGGCTGGCGGTGGGCCAAGTCAGCACCCATATTGTCTCAGCATCCCACCCTGCTTTCAGGGAAATTTACAGGGTATTTTGGTAAAAATGAGCCTGATTTTTCCAAAAACAGATGGCAAACCCAATAAATATATGGTCATTTGATCAAATCCATGATTTGAGAATAGGGAATAACAGGGAATTAAAACTGACCTCTTTAAGATATTCTAGGCAAATGGCTCTACTTCATTTTGCATTTGGCGACTTTGCACGCAAAAAACAATTGCCTCAACAAGCAGATGAGTTTTGCAGCAAGATTCTCCTTAAGAAGCAACTAAGGGGATCTCTATGTCCAGAATTTATACCCCTCATAAACCATCCAAATGCTTTGTGGGCGAAATCAGAGTCCGCAGTACTCACCACCGAAGGAGCAATAACTTTTTCAGACTGGACAAACTCTCCGCCAGTCAGTCTTTTACCGCAAGATATATGGATGATTTGCTTTGCCGATTTGCCGCTAAATAAGCTTGCTGGATGGCCCCATGTAGAGCACTATGGCAAGCTTGCCATAGTGTTTAGCAATAGATTTAGATCACGAATTAATGCTCGACAGGTTTTCTATTATCACCTTCGTGATCTAGTCAAAGATCCAAAGGTGATTTCCTACAATCAAGCGCTTAAAGAAAATATATCAGCTGCAAAATTGAGAGATGAGCTTCTTGCCTATAGAAAGCCAGCGATCTTATGGCCCGAATTTAGAAGGCTATTTGGGGTAATTAGCCTTAGACATGATGAAAATCGGGCTTCGATTGAGCATATAACCTACTCAAGATATAGGGATGGCTATGTTTTCTCTACAGAAGCAGAAGCCAGGGTAATCACAAGCTCAACAAACCCATATATACAATTCGAAGAATCGGACGTCTTACAAATAATTACACCCTCTTCAGAGAGTCAAAACCAAATTCAAAAATTCTTAAACGAGAATTGGGTAAATAAGCCGCCCGTATTACTGTACCCCACATAAGTTACATAACTCCAATTATGCGCAGCGTAACAAACAAAAAATTCGTCAAACCCTGCCAATAAAAACCAAAAAGCTCGCCCAATACTCAAGGAAGCATTAGTATGATTGATAACATTTTTTAAAAATACTAATTTTTCAAAATAATATGAATATATCTGAGCATAACTTTGTACTATCACTTAATGAGTACGAAATCCTTTGTAAAACGGCCAGCGCATCAAGGGATGACTTGGAGGCAATATATGATGCCGAACACGAGTTTTACGACATTGAAGAGAATGCGTCCCTTAAAAACTCACTCATGGACCTGAATCTTCTAATAGAGAAGCTTTTCTCAAACAATCCTAAATTTTTAGAGAGCCTAAGAAAAGAAGGTCAAGAATTAGTCCTCCTACCCCTAACCCTAAATGAGGCATGGATAGTGAGCAATGTTCTTATGGGTTATTTATTTCTTATTCCAGATAAAATTTGGTCTGAAATAGATCAGTTCATCATGGGTTTAGTGACCACCTTTGGGTATTCGCAGCCATTATTTAAAAGATTTCAGGCGAATGAAGTATTTAAAGCTTCTTTCGGCAATTATCCAGAGTGGGTTAAGGACTTAATAGACTCATCCCCCAAGCTTGATGTAGAGGTGTCTGATTTTGGGGACCACATTACCTCCCCTTCAGTTAACAAAAACATTAGCCCAGAGCATATTCAAGCTTCATTAAACGGTCCCACGGTATTTGAGTTAAAAATAAAATTTAATAATTAATCCAACAATAAGTAGCGGAGAAACTCCTGATCGCCTTACCAATAGACATCAAGAAACACCCGATACAAGACAAACTTTATAAGTAATAGCGCCTTAACTATCAACTCATCGGGAAAACTAAGTTCTCAATTGATTAGAATTTGGCGGAATGGCAGAGTGGTTATGCATGAGATTGCAAATTTCATCACCCTGGTTCAATTCCAGGTTTCCGCCTCCACCTAGTACCCCTTATTAGGGTTATATCCTAAGTTCAACGAGTCCACAGTAGCCTATTATTAGGATCTTTAAATTTAGATGGCTCGATACATCTATACAGCAAGTGAAAAATAACCCTAAGAATTGTGGCGTAGTCTACTTAGTTGATGATGATCAAGCGATGCGAAACTCATTAACCTCGCTTCTCCAGAGCAATGGATATAAAGTCCACAGCTATGAAAATTCTGAGCAATTTTTACATGATCTTTCAGCGAAAGATTTGCATCCAGTAGCGTGCCTAATATCTGATATTAGAATGCCAGGGCTTTCTGGAATTGAGCTTCAAGAGAAACTAATCAAAGAAGGGTACAACCTGCCAACCGTTTTTATTACAGGGCATGGTGAAGTTAAATTGGCCGTCAAAGCCATTAAACAAGGGGCGATTGATTTCATTCAGAAACCCATTCAAGAGGCAACATTGTGCAATGTTGTCGACAAAATGCTTTTGAGAGCCCTCTTGAGTCATAACAATATATAGATTTGGTATGCAACTGAGACTCGTTTAAAAAATTAAAGGTTTTACATGAAAATTGCAGTTCTTCCAGGCGATGGAATTGGCCCAGAAATTATTGCTGAAGCAATTAAAGTGCTAAGCGGGTTAGATCATAAATTGGATCTGGAGATCGCTCCAGTTGGTGGCGCAGCTTATGAAATTACCGGCCATCCATTACCCCCAGCAACACTTGAACTCGCGAAAAGGGCTGATGCCATCCTATTTGGCGCCGTTGGTGATTGGAAATATGATTCGTTGGCCCGTGAATTACGTCCTGAACAAGCCATTTTAGGATTGCGCAAGCATCTTGAGTTATTTGCAAACTTTAGACTAGCCATTTGCTATTCAGAATTAACTGGTGCGTCCAGCCTAAAACCAGAAATCATTGGTGGACTCGATATTTTGTTGATCCGCGAATTAAATGGAGATATTTATTTTGGACAACCTCGTGGCATTCGCTCTTCTGAATTGCCTTTATTTAAGGGCTCCCGGGAGGGTTTTGACACTATGCACTACAGCGAACCCGAAATTGAACGTATTGCCAGAATTGGATTTGAGGCTGCTCGTAAACGCAATAGAAAAGTATGTAGTGTTGACAAAGCAAATGTCCTTGAGACATCCCAGTTATGGCGCGAAATCATGATTCGCGTTGGTAAAGAATATCCTGATATCGAACTGTCACACATGTATGTTGATAACGCAGCAATGCAGCTGGTGAGGGCACCAAAAGCATTTGATGTTATTGTCACAGGAAATTTATTTGGCGATATCTTATCTGACCAGGCCGCGATGTTGACCGGGTCCATTGGAATGCTACCTTCAGCATCTTTAGATAAAAATAATAAAGGACTCTACGAACCAAGCCATGGTTCGGCGCCCGATATTGCCGGCAAAGGCATAGCAAATCCACTAGCAACAATTTTGTCAGCAGCAATGATGCTGCGTTATTCCCTGGATATGCCCGCAGAGGCAAACCAGGTCGAAACTGCCGTACAAAAGGTTTTAAGCCAAGGTTTACGTACCGCCGATATCCATACGGTAGGAACCCAAAAGGTAATGACAGCACAGATGGGCGATGCAGTATTTGCAGCGCTTTAACAAACACCTCCCCTGACTTAAATCTTAGAAAATCTACAATAATTCATAAATTATTTGCTTTTATCGAGATTTTGTGTGAATATTGTTTTTAGTGGGCTTGCCATGCTTAATTCATTGTTTATCAGATGTAGGTTGATTCAATTATTAAGCGGAGCCTAGTAAAAGCCGAAAGTCTGGAGAAGAAATATGCCCCCTTCAAAGCCTGAGTTTGACACCACCAAACGGTATGTGCGGATCTGTAAAGAACGTCCGGATGGATTCATCGAGTTTGAGTTTGCCATTGGTGAGCCAGAGCTTTATGTCGAGCTATTACTTAGCACTACGGCATTTGAAGAGTTCTGCACAAAAAATAAGGTAACTTTTCTTGAAGCAAATGCAAATGGAAATAGCGATTGGGTTAAGCGAATGACTGATGCCACCCACAAACTATACCGAGATCTTCCATGAGTAACCCCATTATTACCAATGTAAAAGATGGCTCCGTGTTTAGCCAGAAACCCGGGGATACCATTCTGCGCGCTGCTTTGCGAGCTGGAATTGGAATGACCTATGAGTGTAATTCTGGAGGCTGTGGAGCTTGTAAATTCGAACTCATCTCCGGTGAAATCCAAACCTTGTGGTCAAATGCACCAGGATTAAGTGATCGAGATCGAAGTCGTGGCCGTCACCTAGCTTGTCAGTGCAGGGCACTCGATGACATTAGCATTAAAGCCACTATCTCGAATGAATGTACGCCCCTGCTCCCACCCACTCGGCAGCAAGCTACATTCTTGGGATCTAAAGCCATTACCCACGATATAAGAGAGTTTCGTTTTTTAGCTGATGAGCATGCGAGTTTTCTTCCTGGTCAATTCGCACTTCTCGATATACCTGGAGTTGAAAGCTCAAGAGCCTATTCAATGGCCAATACGACAAACAATTCACGCGAATGGCATTTTCAAATTAGAAAAGTGACCAATGGAAGTGGAACAAAAATATTATTTGATGAGCTACAAGAAGGCGCAAAGATTAATCTTGATGGGCCTTATGGCTTGGCGCACCTTCGCCCAGACGTTGAGCGAGATATTGTTTGTGTAGCAGGAGGCTCCGGTTTAGCCCCAATGATTTCAATAACACGGGGTGCGGTAGAGTCCAGCTTGCTAAAAAATAGAAAACTATACTTTTTTTATGGTGCAAGAACCCCTAATGACGTTTGTGGCGAAGAGATGCTATCAAATCTTGAAGGATTTGGGGATCGCATTATCTACGTTCCCGTTGTTTCGCATGTTGAAGAAGGCGTCGAATGGAGCGGCCAAAGAGGCTTTGTACATCAACAACTCAGCTCCATATTGAATAGAGAGTTGGGTAATTTTGAATTTTATTTTGCAGGACCACCACCTATGACTCAAGCTCTTCAGGAATTGCTAATGCTTGATCACAAGGTTCCGTTCAATCAAATCCATTTTGATAGATTTTTTTAAGCTGCTGAAGTGCTAGGGTCAACTCTGGAAGCGATTTAATATTCATCTTACTCATGACATTGTGCCGATGGACTTTAACAGTACTTTCAGTAACCCCCAGATCACTGGCAATTGATTTATTAAGTTTACCTTTTACTACTTCAACCATGATTTGCTTTTCTCTTAAGGTGAGACTTTCAAAGCAAGCGCATAACTGATCCAGTTTAATTTTCTCAGAAAAAGATAAAGTGGATTGCAGTAATGCTTCATCTATTGCCCTTAAAAGGTCGGTATCCTTAAAGGGCTTATTAAGGAAATTCACTGCCCCTTTTTTTATTGCCCTCACCACCTGAGGAACTTCGCTATTACCAGACATAAAAATAATAGGAATTCGATTGCCAAGCTCACATAAATGATCCTGCAGCCCAAGACCATCTAAACCCGGCATTCGAACATCCAAAACTAGACAAGCAGAAGACTTTAAGTTGGCATTTTGAAGAAAATCTTGTGCTGATGTAAAAAACTCGACAATAATGCCATTTCCTTCAGAGCGAATGAGGCTGCTTAGCGATTCGCAAATTGAAAGATCGTCATCTACAATATAAACGGTTGAAATGGCAGATTTATTAGAGATAGTCATTGTATTGGAACATTAAATATAAACTCAGCTCCATCATCTACTTTGGAAACAAAGCGCAATCTTCCGGCGTGATTTTCAATAATAGTCTTGCTAATTGCCAAACCCATTCCCAGGCCCTTACTTTTCGTAGAGAAAAGTGCTTCAAATATTTTTTCGTGCAATTCAGGTGCTATTCCTGAACCGCTATCTTTCACGGAAAAAATAATGCCTTCCCGTAAATTATTGAGAACATTAATGTGGAGTGTACGTTTAATGCTTAATTGCTCACGCATTGCCTCTATAGCATTCACAATTAGATTAAGCAATACTTGCTGAATCTGAATGGGATCACCCATGAAGACAGGTAGATCCTCTTCTATATTTAAAATAATCTCTGTTTTTGTTTCTAGTATGGTGGCCTGCAAAATTAAAATTAAATCTTGCAACATTTCATAGACTTGAATTCGCTCTAGCTTTAACGAACCAGTACTCAAGAAATTCCTTACGCGCTTAACTACATCACTTGCACGATCAGCGTCTCGACCAATCCTCTTAATGGTACCTGTTACCTCGTCATAATCTGGTGGATCTTTTGAGATCCACCTCAAGGCAGCCTGACTATTCGCAACAATTGCAGCAAGCGGCTGATTTACTTCATGTGCAATTGAGGCAACTAACTCACCCATCATTGAAAAACGAGAAACCCTAGCAAGCTCAGATTGTGAAGTCTTTAACGCTTTTTCTGATTCTTTTTGCGTGGTGATATCTTCAACAACAACAGCCAATTGAGCCTCTTCACCACCAATGGCGGGAATAAGCGAAACACTAACATTTGCCCAAAAAATTTCGCCATTTCTTTTTTGGTAGGATTTTTGAATGTGATAGCTCTCGATTTTTCCATCAAAAACATCATCTATGTTATGTTTTGTTTTATTGCGCAGAAACTTCTCGGTAATCTCAATGAATGAGATCCCAATAATCTCACTCCCCCTGTATCCAAGCATTGCCTGTAATGCGGGATTAGCATGCAATATTCGGCCATCCCTACCCGCTAATCCAATCCCAACAGCTGTATTTATATATAACCCATGCCAACGTCGCTCTGAAACTTGCAATGCAAGATGACTTTCTTGCAATGATTTTCGACTTTGCACTAAATCTTGAGTGAGCTCACAAACATCAGATCCTTGGGTTGCTAATTCCTTTTGCAGAATATCAACCGTTCGCTTAACGGATATTAAATTACGAACTCGCGCCATTAACTCCTGCGGTGAAAAAGGCTTCGTTAGGTAATCTTGAGCATACTTTTTAAGTAGATTCTCCCTAACCGAATCATCGCCCCTAGCAGTTAAAATCATGATTGGAATGCTATTAAACAAGGAATTTTCACGAATATTAAAAGCGAGTCGCTCGCCATCCATCTCTGGCATCATTAAATCAGTGATTACAATGTCAGGAGCTATCTCACCCATCCTGTTGAGTGCCTCTTTTCCATTGGCAGCCAAGGATACATTAAAGTCATCTATCAAGACGTCATATAAAAAATTTCGCAGCTCGGGATTGTCTTCCACAATTAGCACATGAGCGCTTCCTTCTTTAGCTAATTGATCTGGAAAATTGGATGATTTAAATGATTTCCATGAGACATCTTCGTGAGCTGCAGGTGAAACAATATTGCCACTTTCGCGAAAAAATGCTCCATCTGGTGCGCGAAGAGGAATCTCGACTTGAAAAATGGAGCCGCCCCCAACTGCATCATGTATAGAAACCGTACCTCGATGAAGCTCCACAAACTCTTTAACAATATTCAAGCCAAGGCCACTACCACTTCTAGAAAATTCTCTAGGCGCCTGAATAAATCTATTGAAAATATCCTCTTTTAATTTGGGGGGTATGCCAGGACCTGTATCCTGAATGCTCAATAAAAAATGTGAGCTTGATATAAGCTCAACAGAGCAAGTAATTCGACCGCCGTTTGGCGTAAATTTTAAAGCGTTCGATATGAGGTTAACTAGTATTCTTGTAAACTTTGAACGATCGATATCTGCATAAATATCCTTTTCACATGCGGTTATTAGACTTATAGAATGGTCATCTGCAGCAGAATAAAAGCTCGATAAAATATCAGATAAAAATGTCTTTAGACTGGTGCATACATAAATCAAAGGCATCTGAGCTGCATCAATTCTAGCCAAATCCAGCAAGTCATTTACCTGCTGATGTAACGATAAGGCATTGCGATTTATCGTTTCTAATCTTTTCAGATTTCGTTCATTCCCTTGATCTGCATCCTTTAAGAGTTGAGCTGCCGGTCCCAATATCAGAGCTAAAGGAGTGCGAAGTTCGTGGCTAACGTTTGCAAAAAACTTTGTTTTATATCCGTCAATTTCTTGTAGCTTATTTAAAGCTTTATTTAACTCTTCATTTTTTCTAGTTAATTCGGACTGCATGGCTACTTTTTCGCTGATATTTCTTCCTTCAGGAAGTAAATATGCAACATTACCCTCATCGTCGCGGATTGGGGTTAAAGAAAAATCTACAACAATTGTTTTTTGACCATGTAAATCACCAAAAATTGTTATATCGCAACGTACAAACTCACCATTTCTGGCCTGCTCCACCATTGATTTAACGAGGTTACGCGCATCCTCGGAAACCGCCCACCAATGCGTCTCCCAAAAGGGTTTTCCAACCAGTTCATCTAGATGAACTCCAGCACCCTCTAGTGCGGCAGAATTTATTTCGAGAATTAAACCATTTATATCGAGAAGCCCCAAAAATTGATACATTGCATCCAGAATGATGCGAGAGTATTTTTGACGTCTGATTTCTGGGGGTTCATTAGCCCCTAATACCACCCCTTTAACTGGAACTGGGGCAATATTAGTAAGCGTTTTTGGAATCAAATCCTTGTTCATGGGTAGTTTTTTCTGTTAGCGTGCAATACCACACTATTCAGTAGGAATATGACTGATTACCCAAAATTAATTTGCGTGACCCGAAACATTCAAGGATCAATACTACTTGCAAATAATGATTAAGACTAATGCTAGTTTCCCCTACTACCGCCCTAATTCTTTCGCTGTTTTTCCAGCAATTCCCCATTGTGTATTTGGTACCTCCTGGATCCATACGCGAACATTCTCCCGCGGAGCACCAACTGCCTCTACTAAAGCATCTGTAACTTTCTCAATTACCGCTTTTTTTTGCTCATCTGTGCGTCCGGATACTAAAAATATTTGTGCAAAAGGCATGATTATTTTTCCATGAAAGAAATTTATTTAGACGAATCGGGCGCTCACGCTACCCAATGATTGAATGTTCAAATTTACAAAGTCACCAGCTTTTACTGAAACGGCCTCAGTAACCCCTCCAGAAAGAATCATAGTTCCAGCTGGAATCTCCTCTCCACGTCTACCTAAGTGATTGGCAAGCATTGCGATTGCTGCGGCCGGGTGACCCAATACAGCTGCACCCGCACCAATTGATACCGCCTGACCATTAATCTCCATCACCACACCTAGTGTACGAAGGTCTACATCATTAACTGACGCTGATTGATTTCCAAGGATAAATTTTGAAGAGGAGCAATTATCTGCAATAACACTTTTTAAATCGAACTTAAAGTCTCTATAACGAGAGTCAATAACCTCAATTCCCGCCATTACAAAATCGGTAGCTGCCAAAACTGAACCAACATGGCAACCTGGACCGCTTAAGGCCTTTTTCAAGACAAATACGATTTCAGGTTCAACTTTTGGATGAATTAACTCGCTAATTTTGATATCACCACCAGACGGAATGCTAAAAGCATCTACCAAAAAACCAAAGCATGCAGTATCTACCCCCATTTGCTTCATTTTTGCATGTGAGGTTAATCCACACTTCAAACCCACGAGCCTGTTACCCCTAGCTAATTTACGACGTAAAATTTCTGCCTGTATCGCGTATGCATCATCCCAATCCATACCAGGATATGCATCTGTAATCTTCACCACATCAGAGGCTTTTAATTCGGCCTCTTCAAGAAGCTCGGCTAAATTTGCTATTACTTTTTTATCGAGATTCATACTAATATGCCTTTTTCTTTTGCGAGAGTCAGTGCAGTATCTTCAATCATATCTTCCTGACCGCCAACCATTTTTTTGCGGGCAAGTTCAAGCAAAATATCTCGAGCCGAAACTCCATATTTTTTTTCAGCGCGCTTAGCAAATAATAAGAATGATGAATAGACTCCGGCAAACCCTAGGGTTAATGCGTCACGATCGATGCGAATAACATGATCCATGATTGGTACAACGCGATCCTCTGCTACATCGCTAATTTTAAAAGTATTGACGCCAGTAATAATTCCCATGCGCTCGCAAACTGCAATAAATACTTCCATTGGAGTATTACCTGCACCCGCACCTAAACCAGCGGCTGCCGCATCAATGCGATTGGCTCCAACTTCAATGGCAGCCAATGAGTTAGCTATGCTCATACCTAAATTGTGATGCGAATGGAAGCCGAGTTCTGTTTTTGGATCCAAGGCCTGACGAACTGCTCCTACACTATTTTTTACATCATCAGGAAGCATATATCCAGCGGAATCAGCAATATATACACAATTAGCGCCATAGCCTTCCATCAACTTTGCTTGTGCGACCAATGCTTCCGGGCTTGATAAATGACTCATCATCAAAAACCCAACAGTATCCATGTCGAATTTTCTTGCCATAGTAATGTGCTGCTCTGATACATCAGCTTCGGTGCAGTGGGTAGCTACGCGAATAGTATTTACACCCAAATCTTTAGCCATCACAAGGTGCTCAATAGTGCCAATACCAGGTATTAACAATGCAGATACCTTTGCTTGCTTCATTTTTGGTATTACTGCACCGAGATACTCCTCATCCGAATGAGCAGGGAATCCGTAATTAACTGAAGCCCCACCCAACCCATCTCCATGGGTAACCTCAATCAATGGCACTCCCGCTTCATCCAAGCCAGTAGCTATATTTATCATTTGATCTAAGGTCATCTGATGCCGCTTAGGATGCATGCCATCACGTAAAGTCATGTCATGCACTGTAATTTTTCTTCCGCTTAAATTCATGTCGTCTCTCCTCAAACTAATACAGGAGCAAGGGTAAGCTTGCCACTAATGATTTCTTCAGCAAACATTTCTGCTGTTCGTGCCGCTGCCGCAGTCATGATGTCAAGATTACCTGCATACTTAGGCAAGTAATCGCCCAAACCCTGCACTTCCATAAATACCGAAACTCGATTGCCATCAAAGACGGGTCCATTTATTAAGCGATATCCAGGAACGTATTTTTGAACCTCTTTGATCATATTATGGATGGATTCGGTAATTGCTTGAACATTAGGCTCTTCAGCAGTTAGGCAGTGGATCGTATCTCGCATAATCAATGGAGGCTCTGCAGGGTTGACTACTATGATGGCCTTGCCTTTTTCTGCGCCGCCGACTTTTTCTATGGCCCCAGAAGTGGTGCGAGTAAATTCATCAATATTTTTACGAGTACCAGGACCTACAGATTTAGAGCTGACGGTTGCAACAATTTCACCATACTTCACCTTTTGCACTCTTGAAACAGCGGCTACAATTGGAATTGTGGCTTGACCTCCACAGGTAACCATATTCACATTCATTTCACGATGCCCAACATGCTCAGCAAGATTTACTGGTGGAACACAAAAGGGTCCAATTGCTGCCGGAGTTAAATCAATCACCATAATTCCTAGAGCATTGAGTTTGCGACTATTTTCTGCATGCACATAAGCTGAAGTTGCATCAAATGCAATTTGAACGCCATCTTCAATAGCATGCTTAAGGAATCCGTCAACCCCATCTGCCGTAGTTTTCAGCCCCAATTTTCGAGCTCTTTCCAATCCTTCGGACGCAGGATCCACCCCAATCATCCAAGCAGCCTCTAGGACTGGGCTACGCTGAAGTTTATAAAGGAGATCAGTGCCGATATTTCCAGGGCCGATAATTGCGCATTTAATTTTTTTCATAAGCAAATCCTTAGTTACTGTTAAACAAATCTGACGGAGCAACCGCCGATACCGCCAATGGAAACTCGCAAGCTATCACCTGCAACGACGGGGAATAAAGGAGCGAGAGAGCCGGATAAAATTACCTCCCCCGCTTTAAGCGGAATACCCAATTGACCTAGAGTATTTGCTAGCCAGCAGACGGCATTAACAGGAGACCCAAGGGCAGCGGCACCAGCCCCAGTGCCAATGATTTCACCATTTTTTTCTACGACCATTCCACATAGTGCTAAATCTAAATTTTTAACCGAAACGAGTCGATCACCGAGAACGAAAACCCCGCATGAGGCGTTATCGGCAACGGTATCTTGAATCTTAATTTTCCAATTTTCGATACGTGAGTCGACAATCTCAAAACATGCCATGACCCCCTCAGTAGCGGCCAATACATCCGCACTGGTAATACCAGGGCCCATTAAATCCTTTTTTAAAACAAAAGCAATTTCACCCTCTGCCTTGGGCTGAATCAAGCTTGACATCGAAATCGATTCACCTTCGTTGTAAACCATTCCATCTAATAGATAACCGAAGTCTGGCTGATGGACGTCCAACATATTCTGAACAACTTTACTTGTCACGCCAATCTTTTTGCCGATAATTTTTTCACCTTTTGCAATGCGAGTTGCCAGTACACGCTGCTGAATATGGTAAGCATCAACAATGCTGATATCAAAACCACGCGAGGTCAATGGGCTGATTGTTTTGCGATTAATTAATGCATCGTAAAGCTCGTCACCCAACTGCTGTATTTGTAACTGTTCCATGTGCGATCAATTCCTTAATTTTCTGAGAGGAAATTCATTAATAATTGGTTAAAATGCTTTGCTCGCTCTATCTGCGTCCAATGTCCACAATTCCCGAAAATATGCAATTCAGAATCTTTGATTAATTTATTAAAAATCAATGCATTCTCGAGGGGTATCACCCGATCATCCCGGCCATGAATAATTAATGACGGTAAAGCAAGGTCAGATATATCGGCAAATGAGCTACATAAGGCATCAACCCATCTTTGTCGTGGCGCAGGAAACATTTTTTCAAAAGACTCTTGGTAGCCAGGGCGAATGCTTGCCTGATATCGCAACTCCGCCAACTCATCATTTACAAGAGTTCGGTCAAATGCAAAAATATCCAGTAGTTTGCGCATATTCACGAGGGAAGGCTGATATCCCCAAACGGCATCTAACTCAGGAGTAATTGAAAATGGAATACCTACGCTACCCATCAGCACCAAACGTCGAACCCTGTCAGGCTGCCTTATTGCAAGCGCCAATGCTATTGCGCCGCCAAATGAATTCCCAACCACGCTAAATTTCTCAATACCCAAGACATCTAAAATACCAAGGACATGACTCACCCAGTTATCCAATGAATAATCAGTCCCATTAACTCTTTCGGTATATCCAAACCCCAATAAATCTGGCGCAATAACTCTATGTCGCTTAGACAGCTCAGGTATTGTTAATCTCCAGTTTGCCCAAGCAGTAACCCCTGGGCCGGAACCGTGAAGCAATAAAACTGGCTCCCCTGATCCAACATCATGCAGATTGGTTGCGATGCCTGCGACTGTAAGGCTGGTACCCAGCTCAGGCGTCACAATATTTTTTGGCATTCTATTTTTACCTCAAAGTTTCACGCAAATATTTTTAAGCTCGGTATAAAACTCGAGAGAATGGACCCCACCTTCACGACCAATTCCCGATTGTTTTGCCCCTCCGAATGGAGTTCGCAAATCCCGCAAAAACCAACTATTGACCCAAACCAAACCGACTTCCATCTGGCCAGCTACGCGATGTGCACGAGTAATGTCTTGTGTGTAGATTGACGCTGCTAGGCCATACGTTGTGTTATTGGCACGCTTAATGACTTCATTTTCGTCATCAAATGGCATGATTAAAGTGCAAGGGCCAAAAATTTCTTCACGAGCGATAGTGGAAGAATCATCCAGACCCACCCAAATCGTTGGCTCAACCCAAGAGCCTTCATTTAATTCACCGTCTAACTTTGGAATGCCGCCGCCAGTAACTACTGTTGCACCTTCTTCAACCGCTTTTTTATAATAAGATAAAACCTTGGTGCGGTGCTCTTGACTTACCAGGGGACCCATATTGACATTGGCCTCTGAAGGCGCACCAATTTTGAGTGCTTCAGCCCCCCTCTTTAAAGCGGCAACAAAGGCATTAAATAGAGGGCGCTCTACATACACTCGTTCAGTACCTAAGCAAACTTGGCCGCTGTTAGCGAAACAAGAACGTAGTGTTGACTCAATTGCAACATCCATATTAGCGTCAGCAAAGACAATGGCCGGATTTTTCCCGCCCATCTCCAAAGAGACCGGCCGCGCCCCTGTTGCAGCCGCCTTCATAATTACCTCGCCGGTACGTGTTTCACCGGTAAAGGTAATTGCATTAACCCCTTGATGAGAGGTTAAAAATTCACCGGCGGAATTTGGACCAAATCCATGAACAACGTTGTACACACCTTTAGGTACCCCACATGCATTCATCACCTCGCCTAATAAGGTTGCAGTTGATGGAGTTTCTTCGGAAGGCTTCACAACTACCGTGTTACCGCAAGCAAGAGCTGGGCCAACTTTCCACGTCATCAAAAGCAAAGGGAGATTCCACGGGCAGACTACCCCAACAACCCCTACCGGTCTTCTCACAGCATAATTTAATGCACCTCTACCATCGGGGGTGGCCATTTCAAAAAATTCTGTAGGGGCATTCTTAATTACATCAGCAAATATTTTAAAGTTTGCCGCACCCCTAGGAATATCCAAATGAGAAGCTAAAGTTTCTGGCTTACCAGTATCGGCACATTCTGCTTTTACAAATTCATCAAAACGGCGAATAATCTCGTCAGCCACTTTATTGAGTATTTCAGTACGCTCAACCACTGTCATCTTGCCCCATGGTCCATCTAACGCAGCGCGTGCCGCCTCAACTGCTGCATTAACTTCTGATTTTCCAGCCTCATGTACCAAGCCAATCAAACTATTATTTACTGGGGTACGCTTTTCAAATTGCTTCTTTGTAGCAACGAAGTCGCCATTGATAAAGTTCAGAATCTGTTTCATTTTTTCTCCTAAACCCCTCTAGTAGAGGGGTACTTCAAACCAAATTAAGTACCGCCAGTCCAGCTATTGCACAGGCTTCATCTTCCCCCTCGGAAGCGCCCGATACCCCGATACCACCAATCCATGCTCCCTGACTATTCAATGAAATCGGAACCCCGCCACCAAATACAATCAACCTTGGTTGACTTGAGAATCCCAATTTCATCCCCTCATCATGACCAATTAATGACATCCAATTTTTTGTTGGAAATCCAAAGCTAGATGCTGTATATGCCTTGTCAATGGCAATTTGAATTGAATGTAAAAATGCACCGGGCATTCTTAAGAAAGTCATCAAATTACCACCTCAATCAACTACGGCAACATTGATTTTTAAGTCCCGTGAGGTTGCATATTGAACCGCCGCTTCAACCACCTTTGCAGCAGCCTCACATGAGATTCCCGGAGTATCTTCACATAGTTTCATTAACTCACTACACTGAGGAAGGCTTCATTTAGCTTACGATCATGGTAGAAAACAGCAGCGCCAACCTCATCCATCGTCCACTTAATAGGGTCCCAATCTGGGTAGCCAAAATTACCACCAGAAAATGTCTCAAAGCGATTTCCAGATGGGTCAAATGCATAAATAGTGGTTCCGCGAGTTACGCCATGTCGTGTTGGGCCAATATCAATCGAAACACGATTAGCGGACATGATGTCAGCAGCGCGCAAAACCTTTTCCCAACTATCAAGCAAGAACGAAATATGATGTAACTTGCCTGGCTCTGGATGACGCACAAAAGCAATGTCGTGAGCCTTTGTGGATGTGGAAAGCCAAAGGGCTAAATCATTGCCTGGTTCAATCTCAATATGCTCGACGAGAAAGAAACCCAGAACCTCAGTAAAGAGCTTTTGCACCTTCTCAATATCGGGTCCATATAGCAAGCAATGATCAAGCCTTAAAGGTGCAATTCCTTTATCCTGTAAAGGCGACCAGGCCTCGGGATTCAAGAGATTTGCAGATGTAGCAATTTTTGTTTTTTCAGCATAGAGCTCAATTTGGTGGCCGCTTGCTATTTCAAAACGAATACGCTCACCCGTTTCTAGCAACTCTCCTGCAGGAATCTTTTCCGTCTTAACTCCATACGCACGTAAATCAGAATCCATCTTTGCCAATGTTTCGGCATTTGCAACTTTAAAGGCGAAGAAGTCAATTCCAGCTCTATCGGTTTGACGCAAAATTACGCTATGGTGATCACGCTCATCCCATGCTCGCAAGTAAACACGTCCTTGTTTGTCCTTACCCATTTCAATCAATCCCAATACATCGCGGTAGTGATGTATTGCTTCATCCATATCTAAGACACGAATTTGCGCATGTCCGGGGCGTAATACACCTGTCAAAGCCATAACAATCTCCTTATAACCACTCTTAAACCTATGTTTAAAAACCAAGGCAATTCATAGTTTTCTTTTTCCATCTTTAAGAAAGCCATAGCCAACTAAGATTGATTAAATATAACAATATTATTATTTAATCTCGATGTCAAACTATTTTCTCGATATTTTTAGATAATTTTGCTTATTAAGAAAATCATGTAGAATTACCTATACCTTCACTCCATAAAAATATTGAGTAATGCCTAAAATAAAACTCTTAAAAAACAA
>Ga0364866_10461_pt1 | contig 25092 bp, 9 predicted proteins | sample ExccelAu500001D3_3_FD_206913 | JGI IMG/M metagenome (GOLD analysis project Ga0364866, IMG submission 206913) | Enriched cells from Trout Bog Lake Hypolimnion, Wisconsin, USA - BchlTB.Aug13.5000.01.D3 | ecosystem: Environmental > Aquatic > Freshwater > Lake > Hypolimnion/Profundal zone | place: USA... | reverse complement strand
CTATGGATAACATGGACCAGCCGGTACAGATGCATTTTGGAAAATAGGGCTCAGATCAGAAAAATAAAGCTCTCATTTTTTACTTTCTTCTTCGGATGAAATTTTTTTCTTGCGGATGGAACTCGTATATGCCGATGGGAGGATATTATATTCGTCTTTGAAAAGCTTTGTGAAATATTTGGGCGTATTGAAGCCGACTTCGTAGCATATCTGGCTGATAGTCATCTGACTATTCTCTAACAAATACACTGCTTTTTTTAGCCTGATAGAACGAATAAATTCTACAGGCGATTTTCCGGTAAGCATTAAAACTTTGCTGTAAAGCGACCCCCTGCTCATATTCATCTGACGGCTTAGTTCCTCGACGGACAAGTTTTCGTTTAATATATTTTGTTCTATATATTCAACTATATTCCTTAATAGTTTCTCATCTTCATTTTGTAAAGGAGTTTCTTGCAGTTGCACATCCATCTGCTTTTTATACGTCCGTTTATAGGTATCCTGAAGTGTAAGGATGTTTTTTATTTTCGAAAGCAGTATTTCGAAATTAAACGGTTTGGTCATATAATCATTGGCCCCAATTTCTAAACCCTTTAGTTGCTCCGCCTCACCCGTCATGGCCGTTAACAAAATAATCGGAATATGCGAAGTCCGCTTATCAATCTTTATTTTTTCGCATAGCTCAATGCCCGTCATTTCTGGCATACTGATATCACTTACAATAATATCCGGATGCTGTGAAAGTGCTTTTTGCCAGCCATCTCTTCCGTTTGATGCTTCGATAATAAAAAATATGTCTCTTAAATTATCCTTTAGGTAAAAACGAAAATCATCGTTATCCTCAACCAAAAGAACCGTTGGCATTTTATTGGTCTGCTGCTGTTTGACCACACTTTTACTTTCGCTGTTCGTGATGATGTTCTGTGCTTTGTTCCCTGCATTTTTACTCGGGGACAAATCTGTTTCCGGAGCTTCATTAATAACAAGCGGCAGTTTGATAATAAAACAACTACCATGATCGGGCTCACTTTCAACCGTTATTTCGCCTCCATGCATCTTCACAAACTCCTTCGTGATAGCAAGCCCAATGCCACTACCCTGGTTAATCATCGACTCAGGAATGTCATTCTGAAAAAACCGCTCGAAAATTTTAGCATGTTTTTCAAATGGAATACCGATACCTGTATCAATTACTTTAATTTCAAGCAAAACGTTGTTACCAATGTGAGTGCCTTTCGCCACGTTAAGCAGCACACTTACATCGCCGCCCGCTGGTGTAAATTTAAAGGCATTTGATATCAGGTTAAATAATATCCTTTCTATTTTATCATGGTCGAAACTTGTATACAGCGCATCAAGGTTAGTATCAAATATAAAACCGATCCCTTTCTCTTCGCTAATATCTGTAAATGAATGACTTATCTCGCTGATAAATTTAACAATATCGCCCGGCTTCTTATGCAGCTTTAACTCCTGAACTTCCATTTTACGAAAATCAAGCAACTGATTTACAAGGATTAACAATCGCCTGGCATTTTTTGAAATCATGTTAAGCTGTTGTTTCTGTTCCTGGTCGGCATGCGCTAGCATTTTGTCAACCGGTGCCATGATCAATGACAAAGGCGTTCTAAACTCATGGCTTACATTCGTCAAAAATTTAATTTTCAGTTGGTCGAGCTCTTGCATACGCTTAACCTCCTTGCGCTCCTGTTCAATTAATAATTTTGCCTCCTCTTTTTCCTTTTCAACCTCAAATTGTCTCCTTATTCTTTGTATGCCGCGCTGTCGGATATAAAACAGCACGCCAATAAACAGTGTCAAATAAATAAAATAAGCGAAAGTCGATTTCCAAAATGGCGGTAGTATTTTAATTCTCAAAGAAATATAATCCGGGTCCCACACACCCTCCGAATTGGATGCCCGCACTTTAAATACATAATCGCCCTGATCAAGGTTGGTATAACTGGCTTTTCGTGTTCTATTGTCGGCATTTACCCATCCGTTATCGAAACCATCCAGCATATATTGATGCTTAATTTTACCTGGGTTAAGAAAGTCGAGAGCGGCAAAGTCTATTGAAAATACATTTTCGTTATGATTGAGTATTATTTCCCGTGTAACCGATATCGCTTTCGAAAGTAATACATGGCCATTAACATCCTCATTAGCGGTTATACTCTTATTGAACAGCTGAAAATCGGTAAAGACCAGCTTGGGTTTATTAGCGACGGGTTCGATACTTGCGGGATCAAAAAGATTAAAGCCATCGCCTCCGCCAAATATCAACTCACCGCTGCGTGTCTTCAATGCGGCGTTTACGTTAAATTCCCGGCCTTGCAGGCCATCTGTTTCGTCAAAGTTCTCAATGTGAAAATTAAGAGTACCAGCCGTTGGCATCAGGGTAACACGGCTTAAGCCATTAGATGTACTCAACCACATCGCTCCTTTATTATCTTCTTCTATAGCCACTATCGAATTAGCAGGCAGTCCGTTTTTTCTCGTCAGTGTATTAAAAGCGTTTGTTTTAGGGTTGAAAATAGTTACACCGCTTGGCGTTGCGATCCACATTAAACCGCGGCTATCCTGGCAAATACTGTTTACAGTATTGTCGGCCAACCCCTTCTGGGCGTTTCCATCTGCTTCATAATGGATCACCCGCCCGGTATTTTTTATTATTACATCTATTCCCAAAAAACCACCTATCCATATATTGCCTTGTTTATCCTCTAAGATGGAAGATATCAACGAAGACCTTATGTCGGTTTGTTTAAATGGATGGTAAAATATTTTTTTTGAGCGGTCGAAAATCTCCAAACCACCTGTGAGCGTTCCTATCCATAAACGATGCGAGGAATCTTCCAGAATGCTCCAAATCCTATCATCAGCAACACTGGTAGCTACTTTATCGTCGTGCTTGTAATGAGTAAAGGTTTTTCCGTCAAAGCAATCCAGCCCGCCAAAATAGGTACCGATCCATAACTTTTGGTCGTGGTCAATACATAAGTTAACAATAATATCACTGCTTAGACTATTGGCGTTTGCCGGATCATGCTTATATTGGCTATATCTGCCTGTTTGGCGGTTAAAATAAATCAGACCGCCCCCATTGGTGCCAATCCACAAGTTGCCCAGCTTATCTTCGACAAATTTGTCCACATCGTTAAAACTTAGACTGGCGGGGTCTGAGGCAAAATGCCTGTAAAGCGGGAATCTGATAATATCTCTATGATAGTAGCTTATTCCCTTTTTAAAGGTACCTGCCCATATAATACCTAAGTTATCCTTGTAGAGCAATGCCGAATTTTGCCTTAATGATCTGGAATCGTCTTCACGGTTTAGCAAAAAAGTGACCTGGAATTTCTTTTTATCCAATACACTAATCCCCCCGTGGTCGGTAGCAATCCAAATAAGTCCGTCATCGGCCTGGACAATACTGCTAACAACGTTCGATTTTAACTCATTTGACTCCCTGTCAACATGGCGAAAAGTTCCCGTCGAAGGTTTGTAATAATAAGCCCCCATATCAATATATGAGGCATAAAACCAGAGATCGTTGTCACGGTCAACCGTCAATGAATAAAAGCCATTTTTATTAGTACAAACCTTTTTGAAAATATCTGTATGATAGGTAATTTTATTAACCTTATTATCAAGCATCTCAACAGTGCCATCATTGTAAACTATCCAAATATTACCTTTTGAATCTGCCGATATATCCGCAAGTGTAGCTGAATACAACGATGGGGCCGAATGACTGTTATAATAATAGTGTATAGTCTGTTTGGTTATGGCATTATATCTGTAAATACCTGAGTCGGAATACAAAAACCAAAAGTCTGCAGTGCCAGTTCGCACTATTTTAGTAACAAACTTATAAAGAGGCAGTTTTAATGGACGCGCCAGTGATGGTAAATCGCTGCTAAACTGCTCTGTTTCGGGATCATAGGAACAAAACTCATAGCGTGTTAAAATCCATAATTTCTTATCAGGTCCTTCAAAAATTTTTGTTATAAAATCATTGACGACAGAATTTTTGTTATTGTTGTCGTGCCTGAAAACCTTGAAAGTATAACCATCAAACCGGTTGAGGCCCGATGCGGTACCAAACCACATAAAGCCCCCGGAGTCTTTAAATATGCAATTAACCTGATTATGCGACAGTCCGTTACTAACGTCAAGTTGCGAAAACCGATACTGGCTACTTTGCCCAAAACAATTTATGCAGGCAAAAAAAAATGCTGCTCCAAGAAAAGAATAAAATTTTACACGCATTGGCGGGTCACTAAAAAAGCCCAAAATCAACAGATTAACTTTCTTAATTCAGTACACTAAGTTAATACAAATATTAAACAAACTAATAACTCGTATTTAATAAATACCGAACTTTTTTTCTATCTGCGACCGGTCAAAAGCCTAAATAATTAAATGAAAAATGCGCCCCGTATCGCACCCCGGAACGCATAAACCCATCTTTTTAAAATAAATCAAGGTTTTTTTCAACTAAAAACTATCGTATACTACGTCATACGGCAACTTAGCTACACAGGTGCATCACGAAACAATTCTCATCACAATTTCACCGCAACTGCTTTCCCATCATATTTGACAGATTTGTCAATGCTGGTGGTAACCAACGGGCCCGATCCATGTTTGCCGTTAACCACCACAATATTGAACGTACGCTGGCTTAGCATACCCGGAAAACTTCCTTTAATAGCAGATATGCTTAGTTGCTTCTGTTTGTTATTCCAGGTTAAAGTAAAGGCGGCATATTGCCCTTTCTCGTAATCGTAATTGTCATTCTCGTCTTCATAAAAAGTAAACTTGCCATCGGCACCCGGATAAATGCGCAACTCAATAATTTTGTTGTTTTTTTGTGTCGCATATTCCACCTCCGGGCCCATAGGAACTATGGAGCCAGCACGTACATAAAGCGGCATAATCTCTATCGGCGCAGCTGCAACAATCTTTTTACCGCCCTCGATATGTTCTCCTGTCCAAAAGTTATACCATGTAGTTGATTTTGGCAGATAGACATTTCGTAAGGTTTCTCCCTTTGCAGTAACCGGATTAACCATAAACGCCGGTCCAAACATATACTGATCGGGAATATTGTAAACGTTACTGTCGCTTTTGAAATCAAAAGCCAATGAACGCATCATTGTATAATTATCCATCGTGATTTTTCCGGCAAGGGAATAAATATAAGGTAGCAGGCGATAACGAAGCTTATCAAACGTTATAAGTGTCGTCCTTGTATCTTCATCCCAGTTTTTTGAAAAAATGGCACGCTCGCCTTTTCCATGAATACGCATAATGGGGCAAAACGTACCAAACTGGAACCAACGGGTAAACAGTTCTCTGAATTCCGGTTTCGACCAATCAGGTGCCGTCCAATTATAATGGTATCCGCCTATGTCAGATGTCCAGTACGGTATACCGGATGTACAGGCGTTAATACCCTGCGGTATCTGACTTTTAAAGGCTTCAAACGAGCAGGAAATATCTGAGGACCAAAGTGCCCCAGCATTTCGTTGCTCACCTGCGAAAGATTGCCTGAGTAAAAAAAACGCTCTTTTTTGGGGAATATCCCGACGCCATCCCTCATATATCCCTGTAGAATGCTCCAATGAGAAGGTATTAAAGTAATCTATCCCCTTTCCTATCCAGAAATTACTTTTGCGGCGCTCATCCAGCAAAGCACCATTATCTGGTTCACACTGATCGACCCACCATGCGTCCCAGCCATACCTTTTAATGAGGCTATCGCGTGCCATATCCCAATATAATTCGCGGGCTTTTGGATTATGTGCGTCATAATAGTTATCAAAAGTATGGGTAACAATATTGTCCCAGGTGATATCGGTTAGGCCACCCATTTTTTTCAGGGTGTCAAAATCTCTTGTTCCTTTGCCAAATACAGGCCAAATGGATATCATCCCATGAATATTTGCTTTATGCAGTTCATCAACCAGCTTTTTGGGATCAGGGTATCGGGCTGGGTTCATTACATGGGCACCAATCGGGAACGGGTCCCAATAGTACCAGTCTTGCACAATCACGTCTACCGGGATGTGATTATTTCGGTAGTTATCTTTCACAGAAATAATCTCATCCTGGCTCATGTACCTATCCTGCGATTGAAACAAACCGTATGCCCATTTGGCAAACATTGGGGCTTTACCAGTAGCTGTTCGGTACAAATTGATAATCTGATCGAACTCCGGGCCATAAAAAAAGTAATAATCGACCTGCCTACCACTTTCAGACACATATTTAAATTTAGTATTCCCATCTTCGGCGCCATAGAAATTTGAGGCCGAATAATTGTCCCACATCAAGCCATAGCCTCTGGTCGACAATAATACAGGTGAGGCTCCTGTCAAATACTTTATAGCCAAATCCTGATTTCTGCCTTTATAGTTAATGGAGCCGGTATCGGTTGGGTGGCAACCCAGGCCAAAGAGTGCCTCACCTTTCGGTGAGTTGAATTCTGTACTGACATTATAGGTGCTTATCCCGGCTATGGTAGCAGGTGTAATGCTTTTATCGTCTTCTGAGGCGATTTTTTTGCCGTAAAGGTCCTCATAGGCGATATTATTAGTAGCTTTGTTTACGATTACTTTCAGTTTTGCAGTTACAATAATAACATCGTCCTTGTTTTCTGACACTTTGAACATCGGGACACCCCATTTTGCATTCACTATAAGTGACGGTTTCTCGTTAAAACGATCGAAAACAGTATATTTTACTTCTATAATATCATCCTTACAAACAACAAGTTTCATCAGGCCTTTATCCAATTTAAATAAAAGCCCATCAGTCTCCGTTTTGTAGGAAATAACTGAGGCACTGGCTGTGGATATAGCTGTCACTAATAACAATAATACGGCTGACATTATTTTAGACAACACAGAATTTAACATAAGTTTAATATTTATCATGAATTAGCGTTATACTGGTTTATTTATTTGGTTATATCTCATTTTTCGCAGGGCGATTTGATAATTAATAAAAGCAGGGGCCAATTAAAACAAAGAGACACCGGACCACGCAAGCGCAGGCTAAATTTGGGCGACTACAATTTTAAAACCCTTTTAGATTTATTGATTAGTGGGCAAAATTATGGAGGCAAAAAATACAGGAAGGGGTACAAAACCACAAAAGAAAGTACGAAATGTTCAATTTGCCCAAAAAATTACCCAGTAGTTCATTTTTTTTAAATTAAAAAAGCAAAGCCATTCAGAGATGCGAAAAACTGATTGGCAATGAAGAGTTGGAAAAATTTAACCTGTATACTTTGTTGTAAACCGGACTAATTTGTTCGGCAGGCTTAACATATCGCTGGTAACATAAAAAATCCCTGACACCTTATTTTTAATAGGGTGCCAGTGGGTTTGAAAAAATGTAAATTAAATTAATCTGGTCTACGGGTTTCAACTTATATACCCACAAATGCCCATTGCTGGTTATGGCCATAACCAAAATCCCATTGGTCAACCGTGCCGCCATCGCTGAGCGAAAACCCATTAAGGTCCAGGGCCTTTCCGCTATTTACATTGATGATTTTATAATATCCATTGTCGGTTGGCTGAATTAACCAGTTTTGGTTATTCCCGCCTGTACCCGAGTAAGACCATATATCAACGGTACCTCCGTTAGAGCCAGACCAGCCATATACTTCCAAACACTTGCCGCTTGTGTGCTGAGGTATTAACAAATAGCTGCCATTTCCCGTGCTCTGCACTTTAAATTGCTGGTTTTGTCCGGCCCCATAGGCCCATTGATCTGCCAGTGATCCATTGGCAGAACCCCAACCAGCGATCTCTAAAGCCTTAAAGCTGTAGCGGTTGATAATCTGGTACACACCACCATTCTGAAATGTTTGGGATGAGCCATTTTGCGTTCCTTGGGTAAGTGACGCTAACTGTTGATAATCTTGTACCGAGTAATTCGACCTGCTGATGATCGAACCGGTATCCCATAGAAATGGAAGCATCCCGTTAGCCAAAGCAGTGTGTACAAGATAATTATTCCAATATGCCGTGGAAGCAGCATTGTACTGTAACGAATCTCCCGAAAGGTTGCGGCGCCATGCGCCAAATTCGCCCATGATTACAGGGATGCCGTTATTAACGAACTTAGTCTTCATCTGCCCGAACCATGTATTCTCGTCCGACTCCTCACCATAGAGGGAATTGTGCGCAGCATCGAAGGTGGTATGATATCCCGAGCCCCAATAATAATACATATTGTTACCGGGGTAGTCGACAGTCTGCAAGCAGAAGTTCACAGGAGTATAGTAATGGATTTCAACCATCAAACGATTGGATGCCGGATCTGTAGGCAAAGTGTTCATCAGGTTGTTTGTTTTTGTAATATCGGTGCTCGGGCCCTGTATTACCAAAGTCCTGTAACTGTTGTGCCCGCCGGTTGATCTCACCGCGTTGATAAAAGTTTGATGATAAGAAAGCAGGACGCTCATGCCGGTTGCATCGCTTACATCAGGCTCGTTCGCGCTGGCAAACATCAAATGTTGGTCGAAACCACGCAGTTGCGTTGCAATTTGTTCCCAAAGTGCCTTTTGTTTAGCGTTAACTGAAACTTGTGCAGCAGTAGTACAATTGCCTTGCAACCATCCGTCGTCCCAATGTATATTTAATAGCACATATAGGCCGTCGTTAATGCAATATTGCACAACCTGTTGCACACGGGCAAGCCAGGCAGGGTCTATTTGCTCAGTTGTCGTATTGATGATGTGCGACATGTCCCATTCGCAAGGGATACGTACGGCAGTAAAACCCCTTTGTTTATAGGTATCAATAAGTGCCTGGGTAATCATCGGGGCACCCCATCCCTGTTCATTGCCAGGGGCTTCCATTGTATTGCCAATATTAATACCCAAACTGATGTTTGCCGCGATCTGAGCCGCGGTACTGGTCATCCCTGTTTGATCGGGCGCGATAGGGTTAGTGTTCCAGCTCTGAAACAACGTAGTGCCTGCGTTTTTCGAAATAACCAGCGGCGTAGTGGCCGGACTTGAAATTTCTTTCTTCGTGCACCTTGTCAAACCCAAGACTGCAACGATACATAATAGGTAGTTAGCGGTTTTCTTCATAAAGGAATTGATTAAGTTTGCGATTTTTATTATCGCTATGAATAAATTGATTAATTGCAATTGAAAATACCAGGCAACCGAGGCTGCCTGATTCACTCTTTAATTACTGTGCATAAAAAACCGTTTACCACCTTTTGTGAGGTGTAATCACCACTATTTATGGCAATTACACCTGTTAAAAAGACTAATAATAAGGCTGTCGCCATCCCGCATAGAGATGAGTCTAACATTAGTTTCATTTTCAATAAGGACAAAACAGGTCGGAACCGGTTTATTTGTTTAATTGGTTAATTTTAATTTTCCGCAACGCGAAAAATTAATTAATAAAAATGTACACACTTTAAAAGCAGGGAAACACGTCTGTTGAAACAACAGCAAATTTTGGCTTTAATACTTTTAGGCGGTATCTGGTTATTAATCTGGCAGTAAAAGTATAGGAGGGACAAATAGATGATGGGGTACAAAAGTCAGAAAATAGAGTGCGAAATGTTCAATTTGACAAAAAAATCAAGAAACCACTATTTTTAAATTTTAAAAAAAAGTAAGGACTTGACAGAGTTGCTGAAAATTAGGTGCCAGGAGAACGCAGGAGTAATTTGAATTACACCTTTAGTTGCAAACCCCTTAAATTGTTCAATTGCTAAAAAATCAGCATGTAAAACAAAAAACCTCTAACACCTTATTTTTTAAGGCATTAGAGGTTTTTGTAAAACTGATTAAATTAAACTGCTGGCATGCGGCGTTATATACCCACAAATGCCCATTGCTGGTTTTTGCCGCCGCTATAATCATATTGGTCGACCGCGCTGCCATTTCTCAATGGAACTGCCGCGTTGTTCCCTAATGTAACTTCAAGGGCTTTTCCGCTAAATGCATTAATGATCTTATAGTATCCATTGTCGGTTGCCTGAATTGACCAGTTTTGGTTGTTTCCGCCTGTACCCGAATAATTCCATATATCTATTGTGGCACCGTTAGAGCCAGACCAACCATAATCTTCCAAACAACTGGTCGTCGCGTGCTGTGGTATTAAAAGATAGTTGCCATTGCTACCACTCACTACTTTAAACTGCTGGTTTTGTCCGGCAGCGTAATCCCATTGATCTGCCGTCGATCCATTGGCAGTACCCCAGCCCCAGATCTCTAAAGGTTTAAAACTGTACCTGTTAATTATCTGGTAAACACCGCCAACCTGAAATGTTTGCGACGAGCCAGTTTGCTTTCCTTGATTAAGGGCCGCTAACTCCCGCTGATCTTGTACCGAATAAGTCGACCTGTTGATGATCCACCCTGTATCCCATACAAACGGAATCATACCGTTTGCCAATGCAGTGTGCATATTGAAATTATACCAATACGCCTTGGACGCAAGATTGAAGTTTAACGAATCTCCGGTAAGATTTTGGCCCTCTACTGCAAATTCGCCCATTACTACCGGGATCCCTTTGCTTGCAAACTTTGACTGCATCATTTGGAAATATCCGGTAAGGGTTGATTCCTCGCCCCAGGTCGGATTGTTCGCGACATCGAAAGTAGTATGATACCCAGAGCCCCAATAATAAAACATATTGCCCCATGATGCATTTGAGGTCATCAAACAGAAGTTGTAAGGGGTGTAATTATGTACCTCCACCATCAAACGATTCGAGGCCTGATCGGTGGGCATCGTGTTCATCAGATTATTTGTTGCTACGATATCAGCTCCGTTGGGACCTTGTATAACCAAAGTCCGGTAACTGTTATGCCCGCCGGTTGACCTTACCGCATTGATAAAAGTTTGATGATAAGAAAGCAAAACGCTCATCGCGGCGGCAGTAGTACCACCAGGTTCGTTGGTGCTGGCAAAAAGCAGGTGTTGGTCGAAACCACGCATTTGTGTTGCAATTTGCTCCCAAAGGGCTTTTTGCTTCGCATTTACTGCAACCTGCTGAGTTACTGTATCGTTACTTGTCAACCATCCGTCGTCCCAGTGAATGTTTAATATCACATACATGCCATCGTTAACGCAATATTGCACAACCGTTTGCACACGGGCAAGCCAGGCCGGGTCTATTTGCTCAGTTGATGTATTGATTATATGCGACCAGTCCCAATTACAAGGGATTCGGATACAATTAAACCCCCTCTGTTTATAGGCATCAATGAGAGCCTGGGTAATATTAGGATTTCCCCATCCGTTTTCATTTCCCTGGGCTTCCATCGTGTTGCCAATATTAATCCCCAACGTCATGTTGGCGGCGAGTTGGGGCGCTGTACTTGTCATCCCTGTTTGATCGGGCGCGATCGGGTTAGTGTTCCAGCTTGGATACGAAGACAAAGAAGTTCTCGCGCTTTTCGGAATTTGCAGTTTATCGCTCGGAGAAGCGATTTGTTGCTTGGTGCACCTTGTCAATGCCAGGATTGCCACGATGCATAAAAGATTAGTGAAAGTTTTCATCATAAAAAATTGGTTAAGTCTGCGACTTTTATTGTCGCTATGGATAAATTGATTAATTGCAATTGAAGATCCCAGGCAACAGGTTGAACTGGGGATGTCTGTATGATTGCGATTAGGATTTAAGTACGCTATAGTATTGCCAGCTTTGTTTAATAACTTATTCAGCCCGGCACGTATTATGTTGGTCAGATTTTGAGTTTTCGAAACATTAAATGATACCGAAACCCATTTTATTTTTATTAAAGATGAAGGGCGCTTGATAAGCAACACCCAAAAATTGTTTTTTATCGCAGTGCTATTGACATCGCATATAACGACCTTCACTAGCCTCCTATTTATGATAAATAAAAAGCAATCTGTCACTTTTTGTAAGACATAAAGACCACCTTTTACATTAATTACACTTGTTAAAATAACTAATAATAAGGCCATTGCCATCCCTGATAGGGATGAATCTAACATCAGTTTCATTTTTCAATAAGAATAAAACAGGTCTGAACCGGTTTATTTGTTTAATTGGCTAAATTTTAATTTTCGCAGGGCGAAACGGTAGTTGGTAAAAACATGTGTACTTTAAAATCAACGAAATGTGACCGTTGGATTTACAGCAACTTTCTTTATTAATGTTTTTGGCTAGTACCGGGTTTATTAATTGGTGGTAAAATTATAGAAGAGGCAAACTGATGATGGGGTACAAAAATCAGAAAATAGAGTATGGAATGTTCAAATTGACAAAAAATGGTTCAAGAATATCCGGAAAAACCTTAGGACGATATCCCACTAAGCGTTTTTGAGTTGTTTGCCGCAAAAAGGAAAAAGTGATTGGTACTGAATTCAATTCACACAAGGGTCGTGCATTGTCTATTCCTAAACTTTCCGGGATAAATATTGGATATGAATTGATTTGGCCAAAAAGCAAAAGCTTGTAAATCAATTAATTTACAAGCTTTTTTTGTGCCGCTTGATGCGGGTTTTGTGCACCCGCCGGGGCTCAAACCAGGGACCAAAAAATTATGCAGATTTACCCTTAACACGAAAAATAACAAAATATCGATTATTTGTGGGTACAGCATTTGCAGTTATACCAAAGTAAATTTAAAGTGGCGAGCAATTCTGTGAGTGAAGAATTAAATTCCCCATAAGACATTGAAAGTCAAGACATTGAAGTGGCAATTCAAATCCATCCGGCTCCACTGGTTATGTTTTAAATAACATCAAAAACACTGTAAATGAATAATTTACAGCGTTTTTGATGTTTAAGGTCATACCTGAACAAAACCCAATATTCACATTCTTCTGGTGTCCCATTCGTAACCTGCAGGGATTAAAATTCCAATAGGCCACCACAGGTCAATTAAGAGTTACATTTTGCACAGTTGTTAACTGCAACTGGCGCACCATCCCTTTGTCATCGGTTATCTCGACCTTTTTAACTGCAGAACTGACTGTGATAAATCTGCCTGACTGTGATAAAAAGGAAGAGCCATAGTACAGTTCCTTTTTTTCAATACGGCCATCAGCATAGGTTAATATTACACTTCGGTCGGAAGGATTGAGCGGAATATTGCGCACCTGACGGTTTAATTTCAAAATTCTAAGCGGTCCCCGGTTTTCACTTGCTGCAAGAAGATAATTGCCTGCTCCGTCGCGCAGTTTCACAAGGGCCTTACCATTACCAGGCAAGTAGATACCACTTTTCAGGATCGATTGAGGTGTAAAATGTCCTTTACCATCGCCTTTTAAAAGCAAGCCGTTAGAAGCATCGTAACGGCCAACGCCAACCTCGGTTCCGAAGTCGTTTCCATTTATCACCAAATCCAAATTCCCGTCACCGTCAAAATCGTCGGCTACCATGCCGTTAACGGTCGATACCTGTGCCTCGTTGGGCAAAGGTATCATGGTGAATTTGCCGCCGCCTTCGTTCCGCAAATAACATGATTGGGAAGTGTTCGATTTAAGCCTTATCGCCCCTTTTAGTTGTTCGGGCGAAAACAGCTGGTCCATTGTTGCAGCAGCGTATGACTTGTAGTTGGTAAATTTTTTCTTCAAACTGATCATCTCCTTCAATATGTCGTCGCGACCAGCGGCGGGAAATTCCTTTTTGCTCCCGTCTTGAGCCGGCAAAAAAATGGACGGGATGGCATTAAAACTGCCGTTCTTATCAAAATCTTTCGCGGTTATATAAACAGGGCATTCTTCACTCGCCTTGTACAAAGTATTCAAACCCACGTTTCCCACAATATAGTCCGTTCTGCCGGTATGCCTGAAGTCGCCGGCCACGAGGCTGTTCCACCAGCCGGTTTTGTTTGCCAGGCCCGTTGCGGCGGTAGCATTCTTAAACACGCCGTGGTAGTTTTTTAAAAATGTAACGGGCATCCATTCTCCGGCCAGCACCAGGTCGGGCCGGCCATCGTTGTCATAATCGGTAAACAGCGCATCGCAAACCATGCCGATATTTTTCAAATCGGGAGCTACCTCGTCCGTTACATCGGTAAATTTAACTTTGCCGTTTTTGCTGTCGTTACGTAAAATGCAGCTTGAAACGGGCCGCGGATAATGCCATGGGTCCACACGCCCCGATATAAACAAATCCAGTTTACCGTCGTTATTGTAATCGAATGCGCGCACACATAGCTTACTGGTGTAATTCAAAGGCACCGCCCCTTGGGCAAGCGTAAAATTACCTTTGCCGTCGTTTAAATAAAGTACATCCTGGTAAGTAGTATCATTCGGCGCCCTTAGATAGCCGCCGCGGGCGATAAGCACATCTGGCTTTCCATCGCCATTCGCATCAAAAATCAGAATACCTTCGTCTGTCGTACCCGTGTAAATGCCGTTGTCGGGATAGAGTGCCCGTTGTTTGAAAGTCCCGTTGGGTTGCTGAAAAAACACTTGGGCGACCGAGCCGGAACCTCCGATGACAATATCGTCCAGACCGTTACCATCCAAATCACCAACCGCCAAGGCGGGTGTATACTCTGAGAGTTTGTGCGGGATTAGTTTTTGTATATTAAAATCAACCGGGTCGTATTGAGTGTGTACAAAATTGACGGCCTTTGCTTTGGTAACATTAGTAAACAAACTACCGTGGTTTACCTTTGGGGTAATCCATTCGTAGGGCTCTTTAGCGTTGGTAATATTTGCCAATAAAACCTGGTTGGCTTTTACGTTAAGCATGGTTTGTTTGCGCCCGTTTGGCCAACGGATAACAACCGAGTCGAGCGTATGGGTTTTTCCAAGGCCAAAATGGGCAATAAGCTGGTCGGTCGACAGATAACCCCGATATGGGTTATTCTCATAAGTTTGGTGTTTTCCTTTATCGTAATAAATATCGGCCCAGGCACCGAGGCCGTTTACATTATTTTTGTCGCCTTTGAATTTTATTTGCAAGTAATTGGTATTTATCGTGTCTTTTTCCCGTGCGGTGTTTTTGTATACCAGCGCTTCATCATTTATGTTATTAATCACTACATCCATCGCACCGTCGTTATTTAAATCTACGTAAACTGCGCCATTTGAAAACGTTGGCATATTCAGTCCCCACTTTGCTGTAACATCGCTAAAGGTAAGATCGCCGTTGTTATGGTATCCGTAATTAGGAATTTTTACGGAAGGAATTTGATCCAACACCTTTTGCTTAGAGCCGATAGCATAAGCGTTCTGGCGGTAAGTCACAAAATCGTGGTCTGTAACATCTTTGGGGAAACCATTTGTTATTATAATGTCCCGGAAACCATCGTTGTCAAAATCCGTAACCAATGGTGCCCAGCTCCAGTCAGTTTGCGCAATTCCGCTCATAAATGCAATTTCGCTAAAAGCCGGGCTCCCAACCGTGTCATTTTGCAAAACCCGCGGTCCCTGGTTGATTTGCAAGGTATTTCGAACATATTGTAACTGATAACCGAACCGCTCGAGGCTTTTGACATTTTGATAACTATTTGGGTTCATCATCATTTTTTTTCTGTAATTATCCTGAGGGTTCATATCCAACTCGATAACATCAGCAAGGCCGTCGTTATTAATGTCCACTATGTCCTGTCCCATCGCATTGAAGGATGTGTGTTTAAAATATTCTTTCGACCGGTCGGTAAAAGTGCCATCATGATTATTTATATACAAGATATTTGACGACAAAAAATCGTTACTTATGTAGATGTCTTTCCAACCGTCGCGGTTAATATCGACGACGGTGGCGGCATGCCCATAGCCTTCGAAATTAATACCCGCTTTTGCAGACACATCACGAAAAACCGGGTGGTTGAGTGCAGGGTCCCATTCGTTATGATATAACCTGCCCTTACTGGGTTCCGGCCCTTTAGTTTGTGTGCCTTTACCGCCAAATATGTTCGGATAATAGGTCTGGTTAGCGTTATTAACAGTGAGGTACATATCTATTTTACCGTCATTATCATAGTCGAAAAAAGTCACCATGGTCGACTCTACGTTAATATCAAGCCCATATTCCTTTGCCATTTCTTTAAAATGCGGTACGCCATCTTTGTCAACCCCCTGGTTAATATACAACAGATTGCGGCGGCGCGCGGGATCTTTGTAAATGGTGTTGCAAACATAAATATCCATCAGCCCATCATTATTTATATCTATTATGGAAACTCCCCGCCCCCATCTTCCCATTCCGCCGACACCCGCTTTTTCCGTAACATCTTCAAATTTGAAATTTCCCCTATTTATATATAGTCGGTTCGGGACTCTGTTACCGGTAAAATATAGGTCCTGCAGGCCATCGTTATTAAAATCACCAACGCCAACCCCTCCGCCATTATAAACGTTAACGACATCCAAAGGATTTATGGAGTCGTTTTCAACAATTTTATTGTTAAAATAAATTCCTGAATGGGATGAAGGTATTTGCTGAAATAAAGTGTTTTTTTTACACGAAAAAATAAAAAATAATGCAAATAGGGAAATTATACAGAATGATTTATGCATATTTATTTTGATTAGGTCAACCTGGTATATATTATATGTGTATTTATAACGGTTATTTTATTGATTGAAATTAAAGTAAAAAATTGTAAATTGCGGCATTAGCTCAGTTTTCAATTGATGCTAATGTAAGACCAATTGTATAAACATTTCTTGTAAGAAAACAAAACTAATTGCAACGTATGAAACGAGCCTTTATTATTTTCTATTCATTAGTTTTTATATCGCTATTTCCGCAATGTAAAAAACATTCAGACACACAAGTATTTTACTTGAACACCAATATTTTAGGGATCCGCGAAGGGCGGACAGTGAAATTTTACCAAACTAAAGATCAGGCGAAATGGCAGTATTTTGCCGGTAAGGATTTTGTTAGTCCGGACGATGTTGACGATATTTTCTATTTTCAGGGAAACTTTATTGGAGTGAAAAAAGGAAAAACTGTTAAATTTTTTCGGACCACAAAAAACGGAACGTGGCAATACAATACCGGGACCGACTTTACCTGCCCAACCGAAGTTAATGGTGTTTTTTGCTTCAACAAAGGTAGCGTAGGTATTTTTAAAGGCAACGCTGTAAAATTTTACGACACAAATGCGCAAGGAACCTGGACGGAAAGTATGATTAAAAATCTTACTAGTCCTACAACAATTGACGATGCCTTCTTTCTTACTGGCAGTTTTATAGGTGTGCAGGAAGACCGCACTGTAAAATTTTATACTATAAACTCGCATGGTGACTGGATTTATGCCCCCAACAAAGATTTTACCTGCCCCGCCGGTACCGAGCAAGTCTTTTATCTCTACACAGGCTCTATCGGAGTTGTGATGAACCGGACTATAAAGTTTTATAAGATTGACGATCATGGTTACTGGCATTATCTGGAAGGTAAAGACTTTAGTTTTTAGAAGATTTTAGCTATCCGTAGCTTTCGGCGTATCGCTACAAATTATTGACCTAACCTTTGGCGTCGACTGAGGTTTGAGCAAGCCTGCGTTTTTTAGCCTTCCCTCAGTTTTAAGTAAGCTATCCAACACACTGTTATTACACTTCAATGCCAAATAAACACAATTTGCTGACCGATAAAGAAAGCCGCCCCTTAGGAGGGCAGCTTTCTTATGATTGTTATTACGTGTTTTAAAAATTAGGATTTTGTACTAAATTTGGATTAAGGCCAATTGCGACTGTTGGTATTGGCAGCAAATCATGTCCCGGAGGCAGGTCATTGTATGTAACCCCTTTGCCTGCAGGGAATGCCGGATTTGACGTTGGTCCGTATGTATAGAATGACGGGTTTGAATTATTGTCGGGGGCAGCTCCTGGAACGTGGTTTACGTTATGGATAAATTCGGCATCATAATTTTGCCCTGTAGCAGCATCCTTACCAGCCCGGCGCAACAGGTACATCAAAGAATAATCAGCGGTAAGTTCATGCCTGTACTCGCTCAGTACCATTTGCATCGGATCGGTTAGTGGAGCGCGGGGATTACCAGCCGGGTCAAGGCCATCAATCCATACCGCCGGTGGTGTTCCGCCAAAAGCCCTTGTTCTCACGGTATTAATGTCAGCCAAACCAGCGGCGGTTTGTCCGAGACGTATTTCGCATTCCGCTTTTGAGAGTAGCACCTCTGCATAACGCATCATCACCTGATTTTGACTACCGAATATATTGGACGGGCCCGAGTTACCAGTTAGGGTAGGATCTCTCCAGTGTTTTTCGTTCACAAAGCCCGAACGTGGTGTGGCATCCAAGCCATACCAGGGATGCGCGGCGGTGCCATTGGTATTAATAATATTTCCGTTTCCATCGGTATAAGTGTTCTTATCCTGTATATCACCCGTCGGGTTGGCAAGGTACGCTGCATAGCCGCCGGTAACAAAAGGGTATCCTTTTATACCACCCCATTGCGCTATAATTCCAGGGCTGAGGTTTTGATCGCCGGGGCCAATTATGGTGGCAAGTTTACGGGTATCGCCGTCCTGATATGAATAATATAGCGAAGGGCTGCCATAGTCATAACCTTCACCGGTGATTTCGTTAGGCCAACTAAAGCTATCTATCCAGGCTATTTCACCGCCTGGCACTTGCCAGCTGCCGCCCCAGCTTTGTGATCCGCCGGGCACAAGGTCAAACTGAATTTCGAAAAGTGACTCGTCGTTGTTCTGATTGTTAAATTCCTGTAAATCCCAAAAGTTTGGCAAAAGATGATAATTGCTTGTTAGCTCGGTATTATTAAAAGCCGCTAACGCTGCCGCATAATTTCCCAACCACATTTGAGCCGAGCCTTCGTAGGCATATGCAGCGCCTTTTGTGGCCCTGCCTAAATCAGGTGGGCCTGGTCTGCCATTTACTGGCGGCTCGGCAGCTATAGTTGTCTTGGACCATAGCAAGTTTTCGGCCTGTTTCATGTCAGATACTACCTGCGCAAAACATTGGGCTTGGGTGCTCCTTGGCGTTAGGCCATTTGTAACCGGGTTCAATTCCAGAGGTACACCTCCGAATGTACCTGTGAGATAATAATAAAGAGTTCCGCGCAAAAAGTATGCTTCGCCGCTTAAGCGGTCCGCAAGATCTGGCGTCACTACTCCACGGGCCTTGGCATCTGCTATAACCACTAAAGCCTGGTTTGCCCGGGCAATCCCTATATAGGAGTAGTTCCAGAAAGTTGGAATTGCATAAAAAGTAGCCGGGATGGTGTAATTATTCCATGCAACGTCGTTACCGTTGTTATACCAATCGTGAGTGATAAAATTGGCGTAATACCAAATCGACTTTTTCAGGAAATCGCTATTCTGATAAGTGTCATAAATTGCGTTAACTGCGCTTATTACAGATTGCGACGTAGTAAATGTCGCCGTTTCAGTTGCGGTAAAAGTGTCGGTTTGATTTAAAAAACTCTTTTTACAGGCTAATGGACTTAGCAGCGCCAGTACCAGTACCATCATGGAGATGTATTTCTTTTTCATTTTCATTTTAATATTTTTGAATATTTTAATAATCCGTTACGACAATCAAAGGGTTACATTTAAACCAACTGTGAAGAAACGTGAAGAAGGGTATACGCCGTTGTCTATACCATTTTGCGTTGGATTACCCCCCTGTGTTCCAATTTCCGGATCAAGCCCTTTGTAACCCGTGATGGTAAACAGGTTTTGAGACGAAACATAAACCCTCAGTTTTGTAATCGATACTTTTTTTGCGATTTCCGTTGGTAAAGTATAGCCTATGTTTATGGTTTTCAATTTAAGGAAACTTCCATCCTGAACAAACGCGCTCGAGGCTGCATCGCTTCCTTCAGCATCGTCGTTGGCTACTATCCGCGAATAGGTGTTATTGTGATTCTGCGGGGTCCATGCGTTTTGATAATATTGCAGGCTCACGTTTTCGATAGACACATTCTGACGGCTTTCAAAACTTTCCAGGTTACTTTCCGCGAAGCTAAATATTTTGTTTCCATACGTACCGTAGAAATATAAAGTAACATCCCAGGCTTTGTACGTTGCATTCAAATTGAGGCCTCCGAAAAATTTAGGTTGTGGACTTCCTAGGCTTACCTGGTCGGAAGCGTTCACAATACCATCGCCATTAACGTCTGCAAAATAACGGTCGCCTGGTTGGGTAACGCTGTGCTGGTAGTAAGTTCCCGCACCATATTTGGCCTGTGCAGCCGCGTTTAAGGCATCAATCTGCGCTTGCGATTGAAAAATGCCCAATGATTTAAATCCGTAAAACTCCCCTACAGGCTGCCCCACATAAGTTTGGGTAAAAGTACTCCAGCCCTGTAGTGTGGGCAAGCCAAGGCCGCCAAAATTTTGAATATAGTTGGCTTGCGAAGTAATACTTGTAAGTTTATTTTGATTCGCAGTGATGGTCACGGTGGCACCGTACTGAAAGTCGGTGCTGGCCCGGTGATTATAGTTTACCATGAATTCAAAACCCCGGTTATCCATGCTACCAACATTTCGGGTCAAATAATTATAACCGGTTTGCGCAGGTGCCGCAAGCGTCAACAAAAAGTCTTTTGATTTACGGTCGTACCAGTCAACAGTAGTGGAAAGCTCTCCGTTTAAGAACGAAGCATCAAAACCGGCATCGGCCTGGGTATCAGTTTCCCATTTCAGGTTAGGATTGGCAGGCTGTGAAGAAGCGAGGCCGTTTTGGTACAACTTGTCGAATGGGTAGCCAAGGTTATCCACGCCATTACCGTTCGTACTGGCCGGGGTGTTTCCATAAAATAATGCAAGATATTGAAATGCCGGAATTGAACCCTGGTTCCCAACCTGGCCATAACTGCCCCTGAATTTTAAATCTGTTAACCAGGTTACAGGTTTCAAAAACGATTCTTCTTTTGCTTTCCAGGCTATCGCTCCGGAAGGAAACGTTCCGTACTGATTTTTAACCGGGAATTTCGATGAACCGTCCCTTCTTACAGTACCGGTTAAAATATACCTGTTGTTATTAAACCCATAAGTTGCCCTTGCAAAATAAGACTGTAAGGAGGTGATACTAGTACCGTTACCGCTATCTGGGTTGCCGGGGCTGTTTGTATTCAGCTGCAAATTGGTCACCTGGGTTAAATCCTGAATAACGCTGTTAGGGGGAATACCTGAACCGCCCATGCCGCTCCAAATGGTCTTTTGTTCAGAACCACCAGCGAGTAATCCGATGGTATGCTTGCCGAAAGTTCTATTATAAGCTATCGTATTTTCGATAAGCCAGTCAAAAGTTTGATTGATATTCTGGCTGTAATTTGCAATGCCTGCCGTTTGCCCCGGATACTGGCTTGATTCTGCAGTATAGGCCGCTGCATCATAAGTACCAGCAAAGTTGGATGTGTTTACCCCAACATTTGTCTTAACGGTCAAACCCTGGATGATCGTTGCCTCTAAGGAAGTATTGGCAAGTACAAAATAATTAAGGTTGTTTTGAGTTGCGTAATCTATAGCTTGAATAGGGTTACCGCCGGCGCCATTCTGCCGGGCATAGGTGGGATTATAAAAACCATAGTTATATCCGCCCTGGCCATCACTTTGTTTCACTTCGTTGGTTAACTTGTTACCGCCATCGAGCGTAGGCACCAGTGCCGCCAAATTAAGCAGGCTGCCTGTACCATAAGGGTTCCGGCCATCCTGGTAAGTGTATTTTAAAGAAGTTGCCGACCTAAGCCATTTTTGGGGCTGGAAATCGACATTCGTTCCGAAGGTAGCGCGTTTGAAATAAGAGTCGTAAACAATTCCCTTTTGATCATAATACCCAAAAGAAACGGCCGCTTGTACCTTGTCGCTACCAGCGCGGATTCCCAAATTGTAATCTTGTGTCAAACCATTGCTATATACCGCGTTTTGCCAGTCTATATTATGCAATGTCGCCGGATTAGCCCAAGCCGGATTTGTTTGAAAGTGTTGTGAAGGGTCTGTTGCTACGAGGTTAGCCATTGTAGCAAACTGGTCCGCGTTTAATACCTTATACTCTTTAGGGGTGCTTTGAAAAGCGGTGTACTCATCCACCGAAATTATTGTATTCCCATTTTTTCCTTTTTTGGTAGTGACTAACACTACACCGTTGGCGGCGCGGATACCGTAAATCGCAGTTGCCGAAGCGTCTTTAAGCACGTCAATCGTCGCGATATCATTTGGGTTTATATTGTTAATCCCCCCCGCATCGATAGGATAGCCGTCGATCACATATAAGGGGCCATTTCCATAGCTCGCAAGGCTACCCGTACCGCGTATTAACACCGAAATATTTCCGCCTGGCGCGCCATCGTTATTCGTGATCTGAACACCGGCTGCACGGCCCTGCAACGATTGTTCCAATGTAGTTACCGGAACATCTTCGATTTGTTTGGCCGTGACCGAACTTATCGAACCGGTAAGATCGGACCGTTTCGATGTTCCGTAGCCAATAACAACAACTTCAGAAAGTGATTTAGCATCGGTCAATAACTTTACATTCACAACGGATTTGCCGTTGACTGCAACTTCCTGGGTTGCAAAACCGACAAAACTGAACACCAATGTGCTCTTAGCCGCAGCCTTGATAGAAAAATTACCGTTCACATTGGTAAGGGTCCCCGTGGTTGTACCCTTAACCACCACTGTTACGCCTGGTAAGGGCTGACCGCCATCATCGGCTACAGTGCCTGTAACCACATTGTTTTGCGCATAGCCAGAAAAGCTTACCAGCAAAAGTGATAAACTCAATCCGATTAAAGCCACAAGGTCTTTAATTTGTAGTCTTGAAATCATACATTTTTTTTTAATAGGTTAATTATTTATTGGTTTGATTCAAATTAACAATAGCAGCTCCTCAGTTTTGGTGTGAAGGAAAGCCATCATTATTTGTTGAGATTAGGATAAAGGTAACAGACTCCGCAATCGATTGTGACGCAAATGTTACATTCTATGGCGCATATGTTAATTTTAATACAACTACCTCATTATCAATTTAATAAATATAAAATTTCACTAAATATTGAACAAAAATGTTCAAAGTCATTTGCCGCATTGAACGAAATTGTTATTTTGGAAGACAAGATGAACACGGGCGAAAAAAAATTGGAGAGGTAAATTCTACCCATTGATGAAAATCGTGTCTGTTGTTCCAGTATCCTTCAAAAAACAGACGTTTGCAAATTATTTTTACTTAGAACATCGAAAAAAAACAGCGGATTAATGTAAAAAGCTAATTCGACTTCAACGTTTTGTCCAAGACAGTGCTAAACTGTTTGTCATTTAGCCTTCCAACATCAATAAACGGCCAAAACAAAAAAGTTATGAAATCGATTCCAGAGAAAGAATTCTGTAAACTGTTTGGCGATGAAACTGTTTACAGAAGAGCGGACGATCAGGGTTTGATACCAATATCATTATTCGCCGCTACAGAAATTTGGCAATTTTTTACGGCGAGGATATTAGAAACCTGAGAAATGCTGTTTTTTTGAGTCCAGGAGTTCTTTTACGTACTCAGATGGCAATTTGCCATACTCTTCTTTAAATATTTTGGCAAAATAGTTTGGGTTACCAAACCCTACCTGCGAAGCAATATAAGCGATGCTCAAATTATTTTTTCCCAGTAACTGTACCGCCCGTTTTAAACGAACGGTTCTAATGCACTCAATCGGGGTTTTTCCGGTGAGCCTCAACAGCTTCTTATACAGCGAAACTCTGCTCAGCAACATTTTCTTACTTAATTGTTCGACTGAAAAAAGAGGGTCGGCCATGTTCTTTTCAATGCAATTTAGTGCATTCTTCAAAAACTTCTGGTCTTCAGATATTAGGCCCCCTTCTTCCTGAAAAGACACCTGATTTTGATAAGTCTTTTTAACCGCTTGCTGCATTAATAACAGTCCGTTAATTTTAGCTAATAAAACGTCAAAATTAAACGGTTTGGTTATGTAATAATTAGCGCCGTGCGTCGCACCTGCCAATTGGTCTTCTTCCGTTATTAACGAGGTTAATAAAATTATCGGAATATGGGCCATACGGCTATCCTGGCGTACTTTTTTACATAATTCCAATCCGCTCATTTCGGGCATGATGATGTCGGATACAATTAAGTCCGGATGTAATAATAGTATTTTTTGCCAACCGTCTTTCCCGTTTGGACTTTCTATAATGTGAAACGCATGCTTTAAATTGTCTTTTAGATAAGATCGTGAATCATTATTGTCATCAATAACCAATATAACTGGTTTTTTATCGAATTCCTGTTTTTCGTAGTTTAGTTTCGGAATATAATTATCACACAAACTCTTCGGATCGGCATCATCCAGGAGGCCGCCGTTTTCGGGTAGAACGCAAATTGGTATTCGTATTGTAAAACAGCTTCCGTTTCCGGGCTCGCTCTCAACGTCAATGTTGCCGTGATGCATTTTAATAAATTCGCGGCAGATCGGCAGTCCAATTCCGCTCCCCTGGTTTAAGAAATTCTTAGGTAAGTCATCCCTGAAAAACTTGTCAAATATCTTTTCCTGCTTTTCTTTCGGTATACCAATACCGGTATCGTTAATCTGTATTTGCAACAACCGCCCGGCTGTCTCGCCTCCCTCGTTTTTTGACAGGCTCACGAAAACACTAACATACCCACCCGGAGAAGTGAACTTAAATGAATTGGATAATAGGTTGAATAAGACGCGTTCTATCTTATCACGGTCAAATTTAGCATTCAAGGCTATAACATCACTGTCAAATAAAAATGTAATACGGCTTTGTTCGGCCGTATCGTTAAAGGACGTGCAGGTATCTTTTAGAAATTTAATAATATTGCAGGTAGCCAAATTAAGCTCCGTTTCTCCCCCTTCAATTTCATTGAAGTCGAGCAACTGATTTACCATGTTCAGTAAACGTTTCCCATTTCTTTGAATCATCAAAAGCTGTTGCCGCTGCTCCGGTACGTTATTATTTTTGATCAAATTTTCAATTGGCGAAAGGATCAGTGAAAGCGGGGTCCTGAACTCGTGACTAACGTTATTGAAGAATTCAATTTTCATTTGGTCAAGTTCGCTCATGCTTCGTATTTCCTCGCGCCCATATCCAACTTCCTTTTTTTTCAGATCAGGTTGCAATTCACTTTTTGTTTGTCGCATGG
>Ga0364866_10460_pt1 | contig 25139 bp, 19 predicted proteins | sample ExccelAu500001D3_3_FD_206913 | JGI IMG/M metagenome (GOLD analysis project Ga0364866, IMG submission 206913) | Enriched cells from Trout Bog Lake Hypolimnion, Wisconsin, USA - BchlTB.Aug13.5000.01.D3 | ecosystem: Environmental > Aquatic > Freshwater > Lake > Hypolimnion/Profundal zone | place... | reverse complement strand
ATTTTTCGCAAACGTGCAAGAAAATCACTTGCTTCAGTCAGTGCGAAAAAAGTAGGCTATTTTGAAATAGTTTCTCAAGCGGGAATCTCAATGGACGTAGTAAAAGAAAAAGAGAGGGGAAGAGAAAATGAATGAAGAGAAGGGGAAAAAATGGTTAGTAATAGGTGCAATTATTGTGATTGTGCTACTTATTTTAAGCCCAATGATTATTTCTAAAAGCTATAGTGAGATAAGATATGGGAAAGTTAAGCGAGAAATGCTAACACAACTTCAAAATAAATATCATCAAGAATTTAAAATAAAAAGTATTGAATATACACCACAATTGGGGATATATCAAGCTGTAGGAGAGTTAAAAAACAATGCAAAATGGACGTTTGCAATAAGACAGGGAGGGCAAGGAGGAGAGATAGTTGATAACTACCTAGTTGGTGTATGGTACGAAGATACCAGTAATTATTTTCAAAAAGATGTATCACAAGTCTATTCAAATAACTCTCCCAACTTAGTAGTACGGCCTATTGAGAGTGAAAAATACTTTATAGGATTAAATTCACAGTATACTTTTGATTACATGCAGAATAATATGAAAGAGGAATGTAAGCTGTATGGTACAATATTCTATTTCGTGAACGTAACCCCAGAAAACAAAGAAGAACTGATGAAAAATCTCTATGTATTGTATCAACAAATATATTCGGAGAATTATGAAAAAGTAAATATAGAAATAATATTCAGAAATCCAGATGTATTTAAAGACCCAGCAGCCAAAAAATTTGCAAGAGAAAATGGAATAAAAAATCCGTTAGAAAATAGTAATGAGTTTGTACAGTTGTATGACTCTGCATATTTTAGCACATTTTTTAGTCAATATGATGAGTTATATATGAGATTGGAATTTAATGAAAAATCAAAAGAACTAACCTATGGTGAATTTAAAGATATTAAATCAATTTCCAGCCATAAACAATAAAAATCAAGGGGGAAAATAAAATGAGCATAAGTATATTTGATTATCAAATAATGACAAGATTGGCATACTTGGTTTTAGAAGATGAAGAGGTGAATCCCAATATAAAGTCGCAACCGTAAACAAAACTGATAAAAACAGGAATAGTTCGTCTCTGAGGATTCGAGCATTTCCTGTTTTATTTATAGGTGAGAAAGCTTAAAAAGATTTAGGGTAGCTTTAATTTTGGTGTGGTTTGAAATATATAGGTAAAAAAAATTTAAAAGTATAAAAAATGGAAAAGTTCACTCTAAAATGGTAGAATTAAGGTATCAACAAAACAAGATAGAAGAGAGGTGAAGATGAAAGAGATCGTTATAGCCGGAGGATGTTTTTGGGGTGTAGAGGCTTATTTTTCAAAATTGAAAGGGATTAGTGGCTCAGAAGTGGGATACTCACAAGGGGAGAAAACAGGAACAGACTACAAAGAGGTGTGTAGTGGCTTGTATGGGTTTGTGGAAGTGTGTAAACTCAAATATGATGAGCAGGTAGTTAGTATAGAGGGAATTATCAAACATATGTTCAGATTTATTGACCCTACGAGTCTGAATCGTCAAGGGGCAGATATGGGAATTCAGTATAGAACGGGACTCTACTTTCAAGAGCAAGATGAGGTTGAGGAAGCTAAAGGGATTCTTAGCAAGTTGCAAGAGAATTATTCAAAGCCCATTGTCGTAGAGAGCGCACTCATTTCAAACTATGTTAAGGCTGAAAACTATCATCAAGAGTATTTAGAAAAAAATCCTAATGGGTATTGCCATGTGGATTTGAAGCTGCTTAAAGCGTTTGAGAGAAAATAAATTTTATTATCATGAATTATTCGACAAAAGGTATTAATATCAAGTGAAGAAAAGAGACTTAATTGATACGTCAGCAAGAGTGGGAAAAGGTCTAATTTTACAAATGCGTGTATGATTTGCCCCCCTCCTAAGGTAGGAGGGGCTAGGGGAGGTATCTATAAATGAGTAAAACTTACCCCCACCAGCTCCCCCTGTGAAAAGATAAATCTAGGGGGAAAGCAGAGATGATTTGATTTCAATTTGGTTTACCGTTCTCCTTGGAATTTCACCGTCAAGAAATTCTTTCAAAGAAAGCGTTATGTTTCCCACACGATTCATTCAAGTCTTAAAATCAGAAGGTTTCAGACTTGTATCCGTGTGGTATGGCTTTGTATAGCGAAAAAAGCAGAAACAACCAAAGTTGAGATTTCTCCGTCTTATCGACTTACACTCTAGTGAGAAAAAAATATCTTTACAAAAAACGTCAAGTACATTACAATAAAAGTATAAGAAAATCAAGGAGGCAAAATGAAATTAGCAATATTAGGGTTAGGAAGAATGGGTGCCAATATGGCCAAAAGACTACTTCAAGGCGGTCACGAAGTGGTGGTATTTAACAGAAGTTTTGATAAGGCAGAGGAGTTAGCTGCGTTTGGCGCAATTCCTGCTAGAACACTAGATGAAGTAATCGAAAATTTACCAAGTCCAAAAATCGTTTGGTTGATGCTACCAGCTGGAAAAACAACCGATGAGCATATCGTTGAGCTTTCAAAGAAACTCTCAAAAGGGGACATAATTGTAGAAGGGGGAAATTCTTACTATAAGGATGATATTGCAAGAGCAGAGATGTTAGAAGAGTTTGGAATTCACTATATTGATGCGGGTGTTTCTGGTGGCGTATGGGGACTTCAAGTGGGATATTGCACGATGTATGGCGGAGAGAAATCCATATTTGACTACATTGAGCCAATTGCAAAAACGTTAGCGCCTGAAAATGGATACCTTTACTGTGGAGAGACAGGGGGAGGACACTTTACGAAGATGATTCATAATGGAATTGAATATGCTATGATGCAATCTTACGGTGAGGGATTTGAACTTTTAAAAGCTTCTAAATATGGCCAAAATATGAATCTAGAAGAAGTGGCAAGAATGTGGAATAATGGTTCAGTGATTCGTTCATGGCTTCTTGAACTTTTAGAAAATGCCTTTTCAAAAGATGGTAATTTAGATGAAATTACAGGATATGTTGAGGATTCAGGGGAAGCGAGATGGACTGTTAAAGAGGCGATTGATCATGGTGTTGCAGTGGATACGATTACCACAGCCCTTTTCAAACGTTTTAATTCAAGACAAAAAGATGTATTTGCAAATAAAGTTAGTGCAGCACTAAGAAATGAATTTGGTGGCCATGCAGTGGTGAAAAAAGGCGAAATAGATAGACGATCTGAGACAGTAGGGGCAGGAAGTGTCGAAGCTGCACGAGCGGATAAAAGTCGTAAATATTAGGAGAAGTGAATGCAAACAACAAAAACCTACGGTGATTTTTGTGAAATAGTCTATTCGGGACCTTGTGCTGTGGTAATTTTTGGTGCAAGTGGGGATTTGACACGTAGAAAATTGCTTCCATCGCTCTATAATCTCTACTTAACACACCGTGTGCCTAAAAACTTTTATATCCTTGGATATGCAAGAACGGGAATGAGTGATGAGGCGTATCGTGAAATTGTACGTGAGTCATTGAAAAAAAGTGAGGGCAGTACGGACATTAAAGAGGAGTTTATCTCTAAAGTTTTTTATCAAAGTGGAAGTTATGATGCTTCGTGGGACTATGTCGCTTTAAAAGCACGTATTGAAGAGCTTAGCGATACATTTAAGACTCAAGGGAATATCATCTATAACCTCTCTGTGCCCCCAACGCTCTATATGCCTATTACTCGAGAGTTAGGGGAGAATGGGTTAATTCACTATGGACAAAATGAAAACCCATTTCAACGTGTTGTGATTGAAAAGCCTTTTGGAAGGGATTTAAAAACTTCAGAAGAGCTAAACGAGGTACTTCATAAATATGTGGCGCGTTCTCAAACCTATCGTATAGACCATTATTTAGGAAAAGATACGGTGCAAAATATCTTTGTATTTCGATTTGCAAACTCTATTTTTGAACCTATGTGGAATAGAAATGAAATAGACCATGTGCAGATTACGGTGGCAGAGGATTTAGGACTCGGAAGCCGTGCAGGGTATTTTGAAAGTTCTGGACAAATTCGAGATATGCTTCAAAATCATATGTTGCAGCTATTGGCTTTTGTAGCCATGGAGCCACCAGCGACTTTTGAAGAGGATACAGTTCGTGATGAAGTGGCGAAGGTATTTCGCTCAATTCGTCCCTATAATTTAGAGAATTTATCAGAAAACTTGGTATTAGGTCAATACGGTGCTGGAGAGATTTCTGGAGAGAGGGTTGTCGGGTACATGGCTGAAAAGGGCGTGGCTCAAGATTCTCTCACTGAGACGTATTTTGCAACGAAGATGTATATTGATAACTGGCGTTGGCAAGGGGTCCCATTCTATCTGCGCTGCGGAAAACGCATGAATTCTAAAGAGAGTAAAATCTCAATTGTGTTTAAGAAGACACCACAATCACTTTTTAAAGCATTTGGAATTCAAGACAGCTTTCAAAATGTACTCACATTTAACATTCATCCTGAACAAGGGGTGAAGCTTACGGTTCAAGAGAAAATTCCGAATGCTAAGATGTGTATTGGTACCATTGAGATGAATTTCAACTATCAACAAACCTTTGGGGCTAATTCACAAGCCGATTATGATTCGCTACTTTTAGACTGTATGCTTGGGGATCAAACGCTTTTTTGGCGAGGAGACGGAGTGAATTTATCATGGAAACTCCTTACCCCTGTTCTTGAACATTTAGACAATAGAGCCAATCGCAGCCAACTGCTTTTTGAGTATGCATCTGGAACGCAAGGCCCTATTCAAGCGTGTGAGATGTTAGAAAAAGAGGGTAGAAGTTGGTTATAGGAGGGAAATTGAATATCATTCGAGAAAAGGATCAAAGTGTATTGGAAGAAAGCGTGGCAAAACGTATCGTAGAGTCTGCTCAAAAAGGCATTGCAAGGCAGGGGAGTTTTAATGTTGCCCTCTCTGGTGGAAGTTCACCGGTGGGAATCTATACACTTCTTGCAACAAAGTATTATGACGCTATTGAGTGGTCAAAAGTATCGATTTTTTGGGTAGATGACCGTTATGTAGAGTTTTCTGCTCCTGAAAGTAACTTTGGAGCATTTATTCAACTTTTTCCAGAGAATTTTTCGCAAAGTGTGAAGCTTTTTCCAATGTATCAAAAGGGATTGAACTATAGGGATGCAGCGAGTTTGTACGAGAGCAAAATTATGGCGCATTTTAAGAGTAGTTTTCCAAAATTTGATTTGGTTATATTAGGTGTTGGACCAGATGGTCATACTGCCTCACTTTTCCCTAATACGCCCATTCTTGATGAGGCAAGGAGATTGGTTAAGGAAAATGATGCCCCTGATTATGCGCCGATTAAAGAGCGTGTGAGTTTTACCTATTCGCTTATCAATGATGCAAAAGAGATTTTCACACTGTTAACAGGTGAGACAAAGAGAGCTGTTTTAGAGAGCTTGCAGGGCAACCTTGGGCAGTACCCTATTGAACGTGTGAAAAAAGAAAATATGTGTTTTTTTACGAATTTGTAATGCAAGGCAGGAGGGCTAAATGGAGTTGTTCGAGGACCTTTTTATTGTTAAAGTAGAGGGAAAAACCCAAGAGAGACATATTCCTTTAAAAGAGGGTGGAATGCTGTATTGGTATAATCGCGAAACTTTCAAAGCCTATATTCCTTATAAACTGAGAAAAAGTTTGATAAAGCACCTAGAGCGAATAGGAGTTTATGACATTTTCGTAGCGGATTTTGAGTCTGAATTTATGATTTCAACGAAAAAAATTTATCAGTTGGATAAATTTATCGAAATTGAAAAAGTGATGAGTGTGACTCAAGAACTTTTTTGATAAGAGTGATCTATGTTGGGAAATCACATAAAATTCAAAATTCATAGATATAATCTAATTATAATACTAAATACATAAAGGAGAATTAATGAAAAAACTGGTATCAATTATTATTATCGTAGCAACGCTTATGTTTGCTACAACAGCAATATTTGCTGACACACTGTATGCAACCATCGGGGGTAAAATGACTGTGACGAGTACAGATTTAAACTACTTTTTGTCACAAGCAGCAGGCCCTACTCAAGTGAGTAATGCTCAAAAAGCACAACTTCTTAATCAGTTAATTGAGATGAAACTCTTCAACTACCTAGGGATGCAAAATGGATATCAAAATCTACCAGCATTTAAGGATCAAATGAATAAGCAAGTAAATGGTATGCTAACTCAAACTGCATATCAACAATATATTGTGACACCATCTACCCCTACAAATGCTCAAATTCAAGCACAATACACTGCGAATAAGGCACAATACTTTACGCCAAATAAAGCCGATGTATCTCAAATTGTTGTAAAGACACAAGCTCAAGCGAATGCGATTATGGCACAATTAAAAGGGAAAACAGGAAATGCTTTAAATACTACTTTTGCGAATATCGCTAAAGCTCAGTCGCAAGACAGTGTATCTGCTAAGCAGGGTGGACACATTGGAATGTATAGTGAAGATACAACCATTGGACAGTATAAAACAGTCATATTTGGAATGAAAAAACCTGGCGTGGCTCAGCCATTTGCTATGACTGGGGTATATGTTATCTTAAAAATCAATGCAGTATATCCAGGATACCAAATGACACTTGCAGAAGCAACTCCAGTTATTTCTCAGCAGTTGCAACAGCAGCAACTTCCAACTGTAGCTCAAAATTGGTTTAACTCAGCTTTAAAACAGTATGGCGTGGTAAATCAAGCGAACTTAACAGCGTATGTTGGTACAAGTGGCGCAGCAACAGTGAGTGGAAGTTCTGTTACAAGTGGTACAAGTACAGTAAAAGCGCCAATAATTTCTGGAAGCGCAATACTTGCAACCATCAGTGGAAGCAGCATTACAGTAGCAGATGTTAATAAGGCTCTAAATGATGCTATTGCACAATCAGGTCAACAAAATGTAACCGTTACACCACAAATTCGTCAACAAATGTTCAACCAAGTGGTGTTTCCAAAATTACTGCTTGTAGCGGCACAAAAGAACACTTTACAAAAGACGTCATACTACCAACAAATGTATAATTTTGCTCAAATAGATGCATTAGCAAACTTTACTGTGGAGCAAATGGTAGTAAACAAAGTTACGGTTACTCAAGCACAGGCACAAGCCTTCTATAATCAAAATGCCAAACAGATAGGACAGCCTTTTGCAAAAGTGCAAACACAAATTATGAATCAGTTAAAACAACAAGCTGTTCAAAATGGAGTACAACAAATCATTGCTCAAAATAGCAATTTAGTGGTAACGTACAATACGGACCTTACCAAAGCAAGTGGTGTAGCAAAACCTCAAAATAATACCACTTCAAAGCCAACAACGCGATAATAAAAACACCTTTTAAGTTGCTAACTTAAAGGGTGTTTTTTCTTGCTAAAAGAAAGTTGTACTTGATTAGAAATTTAATTATTGACTTTACAATAAGTTATAGATAGAATATAATTGAAGAAAGTATTTAGAATGTGTTTTAGGGGGAATTTTGAATAGTATTAAAAAATATGGAACAGTTGCACTTACCTGTGTGATTCCAATGATCTCATACTCCGCAGTTCAACAATCAACGAGTGGAAGTAGTATGGTAGTTAAGAAAAATAGTTATATGCCAGCTGCGTCAGCATTAAGCAAGATAGGCTTAAGTGGGGGCGCTACGATACCACTGCCATCAGATGTTGTTACTACAAAAAATCAAGACTCACAGAGTTTATCTGTGAGTCAGGTGATATATTTGACACAAAATAAAAGTAACACATACATTCAACAACAACTCGCATGGAAAAGTACTCAGATTTCACAATATAGTACATTTAATCCATTGACGGCAACGGCTTCAATTAACTATGCTCCAGCGGCACTCTCAAGCTATACGTATAACAATAATAACCAATATCAAGGGACATTTTCATTAGCATTTCCAGGGGATTGGAGTTTTACTTCTCAAATTCAACCGCAAGGGTTAAACCCTGCAAACCAAGGGACGCAGTGGAATGTTGGAATTGGAAACTCTATACAAAATTTGATATACAGTTCATATTCCCATGGCATTAAACAAGCGCACTTTCAAAATCAACAAACGCATCTTAGCAATCAAATTGCCATGAATCAACAGGTGAATAGCAATATTGCCAGCTACTTTCAAATTATAGGCGCTAGGAGTAGTTTACAAACGGCAAAACTTGCCTACTCACAATCTCAATCAGTACTTTCTCAAATGCAATTAAAGTATCAAAATGGAATAGTTTCACAGTTAGATTTAGCTCAACAAGAGATTAAAACAGAGCAGGCACAACTTGCTATTACAACACAAGAGCAAAGCTTACAAGCAAGCATTCAAAATTTTTGCTTTGCTTTAAATATCCCGTATGATCCCCATATAAAGATGACCATTCCTGATTTGCCACAGTTAAATATTGATCAAGATTTATCAAGCTATGGTAGTTTAACAAAGCAAAATTTATCTATTACAGATCAGATGAATCAAGATAATATCTATTATAATGATATTCAAACACAGAGTATTCCTAACGTAACGGTATCAGCGAACTATGGACAGCAGACATTTAATACAAAGCCATCATGGTATGTAACATTTGCCACAAGTTATAATTTTTTACCGTCACAGTTTAAAGGTGAGCAGGATCAAATAACAAAGCAAAACAATCAGATTACGAAAAATACGTCAATGAATTCTCTTAATGTGACTGTTACTCAGATGAAGCAAAATTATCAAATTGATATGCAACAGTATCAGTTAGCTATTTTAGCACGCTCTATTGCACAAAAACAGTACCAAATTTCAAAGCTCAAATATGAAGCTGGGCAGGTTTCATATCAAGATTATTTAACAGCCTATTCTGGGTGGTTGAGTGCTGAACAGAGTTTTGTACAAGCATTCCAAGCATATTATACAGTCGTGTATCAAGTGCTTTATCCAACAGCATAGTAGAGGGGGAATATGATGAAAAAGAAGAAAAGCTTAAAGAAAAAAATAGTGATAGGAATCATTATTTTAGTGATTTTAGGGGGAGTCGGCGTTGGAGTGAAGAAATTCTACCATAGAGCTCCAGTGCTTCAAAATATCATCACGGTAGAGACTCCAGAAGTGAAAACATTAGTACAAAAAGTGAGTGCAAGTGGGGTGGTACAGCCAATTAACAGTACGGATGTTTATGTTTCAACCGCATTGACAGTGGATAAAGTGTTGGTGCAAAAGGGAGATCTAGTCCATGCAGGACAGATTTTGATGACATTTAATGAGCAAAATCGAAAAGATTTAGAGTTGAAAATAAAAAATGAGAAGATTGATTTAGAATCAAAATTGTTAGCACTTGAGACAGCTCAATACAATGAAAAACTTGCAGCAAAAACATACCAAGTGAATAATAAAGCTTTTATGTTTGGGGGAATCTCAAAGGATGATTTAGAAAAGTCAAAATACGCAGTGGAGACGGCTAAAGTAGTTGTGCTTCAAGCACAAAATGCCATTGCCACAGTTCAAGCTTCCATTGAAAAAGATCAAAATGATTTGAACTTAACAGTGACCTCTATCTCAAGCCCAGTCAACGGTGTTGTAACGGATTTAGCCGCTCAACCCAATTATACGGTAAGTACAACATCTAATAAGCCACTTGCTACGATTGCAAATTTAACGAGTCTTAAAATTAATGCCAATATATCAGAATTTGATATAGCGAAAATTAAGGCAGGAGAAAAGGTCGTTATTGTTTCAGAGGCATTTCCGAATAAATTTCATGGAACGGTATCTAGGGTATCGGCTATGGCGAATAGCAGTAGTTCAGGAAGTGTATCAGACAGCTCGGTACCGGTTGAAATTACTTTTAAAAACAAAGATAATTTGTTGAAACCAAATTATAATGTGACGCTTGATATCATCACAGCTGAAGCTAAAAATGCGATGGTATTACCAACCATTGCTATCTATAATGATGACAATGGCAGCTATGTATTAACACTAGATGCCCAAGGCAATATTGTGAGAACATCGGTGACGGTAGGGCTTTCATCATCGGATGAGACGCAGGTAATAGGGCTCTCTCCAACGGCGAAAGTCATTACTTCAGTTGGTCCAAATATTCAACCGGGGGGAAAACTTGCTCAAGGAACGTATCAGTTCCAAGATAATGGTCAAAATGGGGATGATTCACAAGACGATGATTCCCAAGATGATAGTGATTCAGGAAGCTCACCGTCGTCGGGAGCTAGCGCATTAAGTGGAAGTGCTACTCACTTAGCTAAGCCTAGTGTGGTAAAAGCTTCTAAAAGTGAAAAGGCTTCAAAACCCAACGTAGCTCAAACAAAACCCAGCTCTGAAGGTGAGTCGAATAATCCTGTAAAAGTGGGAGAGTAAAATGATTACTTTAGAAAATATTGCTAAAATTTATCAGATGGGTGAGGTTAGGGTAGATGCCTTAAAAAATGTGAATTTAACCATCAGTGAAGGCGAATATGTAGCCATCATGGGAGCTTCTGGAAGTGGTAAATCTACATTGATGAATATTTTAGGGTGCTTAGATAGCGCTTCAGAGGGGCGTTATACATTAGATGGTATTGATATCTCTAGCCTTAAAGATAAGCACCTCTCAAATATTAGAGGGAAAAAAATTGGGTTTGTGTTTCAGTCATTCAATCTGCTCAATAATCTAACGCTACTTGAGAATGTTGAGATGCCAATGATGTATGCGAAAGTTCCAAAATCCGAACGGATGAAACGGGCTAAAGAGCTGTTGACCAAGGTGGGTTTAGGCGACAGGATGAAACACACGCCAAATGAGATATCTGGGGGACAGAAGCAACGTGTGGCGATAGCGAGAGCACTTTCTAATCAGCCGAGTATCATATTAGCGGATGAACCGACAGGAAACTTAGATAGTAAATCGGAAAAGGATATTATGGCGGTATTTGAAGATTTAAGTAGAGAGGGAAAGACAATCATTGTTGTAACACATGAGATGAGTGTGGCTGCGCATAGCAGAAGGATTGTTCGATTTTCCGATGGTGAAATCATTTCAGATATTGTGAATATCCCTGTTGCTGAGGAGGTGAAATAGATGAATATCAGCGAAACGATAAAAACCTCCCTTAAAAATATTTGGAAGTCTAAACTAAGAACGCTACTCACTATGTTAGGAATAATCATTGGAATTGGAGCGGTGATATTGATTACCTCAGTAGGTAATGGGGTAAAACATGCTGTAGAGGCAGATTTGAATAAAATGGGAATGAATGTTATTCAAGTTCAGATGAATATGAACCTTCCTCCAAATGAAAATATCAATCAAACCGATTTAATGACCATGAATGATGGGGAAGTGTTGAAACAGGTCGAGGGTGTTGCATATGTATCGCCTCTTCTAAGCTATGGGCAGGTTCCTGTACTGGCGGGAACGGGAATGAATACCTCTTCGGTGAGCCAAAGCAGTGATTCTGATGATTCGGACGGTGGTGGAAGCGGAGGCATGGGTGGACTATATGCAAATTTCCAAGGGGTAGAGCAGTCTTACTTTGCCATTCAATCAACGGTTCCAGAGTATGGACGTTTTTACAATCAATACGAAAACAAGAAAAATTATGCCGTTATTGATGATATGTTAGCAACACAACTGTTTGGTACGCCCAATGCGGTAGGGAAAATGCTGTCCGTGACATTGAATAGTAATAATCTTGCGACCTTTCTTGTTGTGGGTGTTATTCCGAATCCTTATGCAAATATTATTAAAATTTTTAAAGGTGGAGGACAATATTTCATCAATATTCCTATTGGAAAAATGCTTCAATACAAGTGGCAGCCCAATGTGGATTCCTACTATGTAAAGTTAGCCCCTAATACGGATATGGGACAAGCAGGAAATCAAATAGCGTCACTGCTTGCTAAAGCACACCGAACAACTTCAGATAAATATTCTGCTCAACCTACAGCTCAAAATGCCAGCTCATTTGTGGGAATGCTAGATAAAATTACGGCATTTGTTGGTTTCGTTGCTGCCATTTCACTCATTGTTGGGGGAATAGGAGTTATGAATATCATGCTTGTAACGGTGACAGAGAGAACAAGAGAGATTGGAATTCGAAAGGCCATTGGTGCTAAAAATCGAGATATACTCTTTCAGTTTTTGATAGAAGCGGTTATCCTAACAATCATCGGTGGGATTTTAGGGATTATATTTGGATATCTTGGCAGTGTGTTTGTGGCAAGATTGACACACGCCCCCCCTCTATTGAGTTGGAATGCCATTATATTTGCATTTGTAACCTCTACGGTCATTGGTATTGTATTTGGAGTATACCCAGCAAGAAAAGCTTCGAAACTCAACCCAATTGATGCACTAAGATATGAATAAAAAAAATCACAGGAATGGCTCCTGTGATTTTTTTTTGCATAAATTTGATTTTCTTATAATGTTTATACTTGTCTAATCGCTAAGAGTTTTTCATGTACTTTCCACTCAATATCTGGGTTATGATAACAAAATATTGGGAAAAAATCCACAATATGGAGGACTTTTACATCTTTTTTTTGAAGGTTTTCTTCAATTAAAAAGTCTGGTAGAAGGGTTAGGATATTTTTTCTCTTTCGAATTAGTTCTAAATAGATAAGGTCATCTAAAAATGGAGATCCCTCTTTTTTAGGGTGAATAGATAAAAGGCCTTTAGTTCTTTGAATGATTTCTGAATTTTGAAACTCTTCATCAGAGCCATCTGGGAATAATTTCTTGCTCGTTTGCGAGGCTCCAGTTAAAAAGAAGTAGTTTGGATAGATGAACTCGTACTCCTTATCAAAACTAAATTTTATATTTGCACAGAGGACTAAAGTAAATTGTCCAATTTTGAATTTTTCAAACTCTGGGACTTGATAGCGTGCGGTAAAAATGGCGTCAATTTCATGAGTCCGCAGTTTTGCAAATAGATTTTCAAGGGAGTCTTGGGTGATAATAGGTGCTCCACTATGGATATAGAGGTCAGCACAAGTTTGATGGTAATAATGACTTTTTGATGCTTTACTAGAAATTCCAACTCTAAGAGGTTTTTGAACATTGAGATCTGTTGAATTTGAAATATCGAGTTCATAATTGTTGATATCAAAGAGTATTTTTTCAATGATAGCGTAGAGTCTTTCACCATCAGGTGTTAAGACAACCTCTGCATTTGTCCGAATTAAGAGAGTGGTATTCAGCTCTTTTTCAAGATTCTTGATTCTAATTGAGATGGCCCCTTGAGTGATTTTTTGCATGGTGGCTACTTTTGTAAAACTTTTATATTTTGCAACAGTGTAAAAAGTTTGTGCATTATTTAAATTCATATCCCCTCCAACTACTTTAATATCTCACTATACATATAATACCGTAAAAAGCCGCTTTTGTAAATATGAAAATTAAGGATTTGAGTAAAAAGAGAGTGAATTTTTAGACGCATTAAAGGTTTTGTAAAAGAGGATATTCGATGAAGCGATATAACTTTTTTTAAGAGGTGTTATACCCGCTTTTGAGTTTCTCCATTTTGAAAAAGATCGAGATCCTTCGTTGTGAAAATAATTCGCAATTTATAAAGGATAAAAAAAACCGTCAGCATAGTAATGCAAACGGTTTTTAGAGTAGTGTGAAAAACTATTTTGAAACTCTTTTTTTATGTGTTAATTGAATCCAAAGAATGGGGGCAAAAATGATAACGATATCACCAATTGCCATGATGGAAATGTACTCAACAGTAGAAAATCCTTGGCTTGATAGATTAGGCGGTATAAGCCCGAAAACAAAACCAATACAACATGTGATAATTCCAACCACAGTTACAATCCAAAGGAGTGGTTTTCCGCCAGGGATTTGGAAGGCCTCTTCATCTTTTATATGATTACTCATATAGCGAAGCTTAATGGCTGAGATAAATATCAGAATATACATGAAAATTGTAAATTGAGAGGTAAGGGCTACAAGAATCCAAAATGCCATCTGCATTGAAGGTAAAAATAGGAATAGACTTGCAAGAACGGTACCGATAATACCTTGAACGATTAAAACCACAACAGGCATTTCATTCTTATTTCTGTAAGCCATAATTTTTGGAAGCAACTCATCTTGTGCTACCACCGAAATGGCACGTGCTGGGCCAAGCATCCAAGCGCTTAAGGAAGCGACTGAACCAATAACTAAACATAGAGCAAGAGGTTTGGTTAAAAATCCTAGGTGGAATGCACTGAAAAAATAATAAAATCCTTCAATAAGACCATTCATGATATTGAGTTTATCTGCCGGAACCACAAGAGCTATACTAATAGAGGCAACAATGCTTAAAATTAAAATAATCACAAAGCTAAGCATAATCGCAATTGGAAACGTGCGTTTTGGATTTTTAACATTTTTAGCATGAAAGGCTAAAATTTGCATTCCAGAATATCCCGAAATTGCACTGATAAATAGCACAAAATTGTTGTTAGAAAAATGGGGAATGATACTGAAATTTGTGAGTGCACTTTGGTGTCCTGTTCCAATCCATACGAGACCAAGAATGATGATAAGTGCTCCAGGAAGAATCATTCCAAAAAGCGCTCCGACGATATTTAAGCCCGTAGCAATTTTAACCGAGGTAAAATTGTAAAAGGTACACCCCCAAAAAACAACCATAATACAGATAAAAAAAGCAAAACGGTGCGAAAGTAGTTGTGGGAAAGCCACATAGGTAAATGTCGCAATAATAGTTGAAAGTGTAGCTGGGAATCCAATAACATTGTTAATCCATTCCATCCAAATGGCCACAAATCCAGCTTTTTCCCCGAGAGCTGCTTTAACCCAAGCATATACCCCACCGTTTGTATTTGAACGTGTTGAGAGTTCAGCGGCAACAAATGCAGATGGGATTAAAAAACAGAGTGCTGCGAGTCCGTAAAAAAAGATACATTTGAATCCGAGCGTTGCCATAATTGGAACATTTCGAAGACTCAAAATGGCTGAAACGCTGAGCATAGCCACAGTGAAAATACCAAGCACCCGTGTTTGACTTACTTCTTTCATATTTACTCCTTAAATAATTATATTTTTACTCTTAAATTATATGATAAATAGTTAAGATAGTCAATAAAAAAAGATGATTTTGCCTATTTTATAGTGTATTCATCATAGCATTTTCTAGATAAATACGATATAATACTCTTAGAATTAAATGAGAAATTAGTGTAAATGTTGGGAGAAAAGATGAAAAGTTATGAAAGAATAGATGGGTGTGACATATTGGAAATAGCGCAAAATTATCCGACACCTGCGTATATACTCTCTTGGGAGGGTATATACGAGAAGGCGCAGCAGTTTAAAGAGCATTTTCTAGATAAATATGAAAATGTTGATGTGTATTATGCGAGTAAGGCGTTTTTGTGTAAGGGAATGTGTAAAATAATTGATAAATTTGGATTTGGACTTGATGTGGTATCAGGCGGAGAGATTTATACTGCCTATAAGAGTGGCTTTCCAATGGAGAGAGTGATGTTTCACGGGAACAATAAATCTTTAGAGGAGATTTCCGATGCACTGCTTTTAGGGGTAGGGAGAGTTGTTGTAGACAATGATGTTGAATTGGAAAATCTGATAGACCTTTCAGAAAAATTAGAGAGAAAAATCAAGGTACTTTTAAGGGTATCGCCTCATCTTGAGTCTAAAGATATTGATACTCACCATTTTATCACTACAGGACAAGTTGATACAAAATTTGGGTTTTTACTTGAAAAATCAAATTTGAAATTAACCATTCAAAAGGTGTTAAAGAGCAATTTTTTGGAGTTTGTGGGGCTTCACTCACATATTGGATCACAAATTCAAAATTACCAAATCTATGAGAAATGTGCGGTGGTGATGTCTGCTTTAGTGTGTGAGTTGAGCAGAGAGATGAATTTTGAAATACAAGAGTTAAATATGGGAGGAGGGTACGGTATTGTTTACGATGCCCCAACGCTCACAAAAAGGGTAGACTTTTTCTTGAATCCTATGATGCAGAAATTAGATGAGGAGTTTAGAAAATACAAAGTAAAGCGACCAAAAATTATCATCGAGCCAGGAAGATTTCTCATCGCTGAAGCTGGACATACAATCTATAGGATTGGAGCAAACAAGGATATTAAAGAGATACGAAAGTTTCTCTTCATAGATGGAGGAATGGCGGATAATATGCGTGTTGCCCTTTATCAAGCTCGGTATTCTGCCAGTGTGATACACCCGAAGGAGGAACGTGAGCGAGAGTTTGTTACCATTGCAGGAAGATTTTGCGAAACGGGCGATATTTTGATTAAAGATATTGAGCTTGAGCGGGCTGAAATTGGGGATATTTTGATGATACACTCCACAGGTGCTTATAATTTCTCCATGTTTAGTCACTATAACCGTTTTAGAAGGCCTCCTGTATTGCTTTTAAAAGAGGGAAAAGTGATTGAAATGGTTAAGGCGGAGAGTTATGAAGAGCTTATTGCTTTAGATTGTGATATCGAGATATAAATTAAATATAATCGGATGTTATTATTGCTTTTTGTTTGAAAAAATGATAATATTTTAATATATAGGAGGTGTTATGGTAACACTCTTAATTTGGCTAACACTCATCATTTTTTTGATACTGAGTTTAATGCAAAAATCAGTTGAAAAAAATCCTGGGAAATTTTTAGATTTAATGAAAAAAATGGAGTCTGAGCATGAAGAGGCTGAAAATTTAAAGAAAAAAAAGTAAATAAGGGGGCAGTATGGCGATTGAATGGGTAAAAAATAGTATGAAGCATGAAGAAGTAAAGGGGTTAGAGTACTTTACAATGGGAGAGGCAGAAAAGGCGAAAAAATTTCATAAATCAATTTTCAGTTATAAAGAGACACCATTTTACAATTTAATAGAGTTTGCCGAGTACTTTAATGTGAAAAATATCTATGTAAAAGATGAAGGGGTGCGTTTTGAAAGAGAGTCGTTTAAGGCCTTAGGGAGAACGTATGCGATAGGAAAAATTTTAGCAGACCGTATCGGAAAAGACATCTCAGATGTAAGCTCAGGGTATTTCTACATTCCAGAAGTTAAAGCGATGACACAAGAGATTACTTTTGCTACTGCAACAGATGGAGAGTTTGGCGCTACTGTGGCATGGGCTGCCCGTGAGATGGGACATAAAGCCATCATTTATCTAGCAAAAAATGTATCAGAGTATCAAATAGAAGCGATTAAGCAAGAGGGGGCTGAGGTTAAGGTGTTTGATAAGCCTTACTCTGAAGTGATTGTAGAATTGTTAAAAGATGCTGGAAAGAATGATTGGGAAGTGATTCAAGATACAACGTGGAAGACAGGGTATAATGTCCCAATTTGGATTATGCAAGGGTATATGACACTGCTTTTAGAGGTTAAAGAGTCTTTGGAAAAAATTGGAGAAAATGCACCAAGCCATATTTTTATCCAAGCTGGTCTAGGGTCACTCGCTGCCTCTGTGATTGGAATGGTTAAAAATAGTATGCCAAAAAATATGCCAAAGTTTATATTGGTAGAAAATGAGAATGTGAGCTCTATTTTTTATTCGGCAAAATTTTCTGATGGGATGCCACACTCTGAGGATGAGCGAAAAGAGTCTACAGAACTTAAAAATTTAGGGGTGGCGCATGGTGCTATCAACGAGGTTGCTTGGGAAATTATTAAGTCTCACGCTGACTTCTTTGTGAAATGTCCTAACTGGGTCCATGCACGTGGTATGAGAATTTTAGCTGCTTCTAAAGAGGCTGCGATTACGGCAGGGGCATCGGGAGGACTTACCATGGGACTTCTCTCTGTTATCTTAGAGAGAGAGAAATTTAGCGATTTAAAAGAGGCTTTAGGACTCAGTGAAGAGTCACGTATTTTAGTTATTAACACAGATGGCTTGAGCAATCCAGAATATTATAGAAGTGTTGTTTGGGATGGAAAGCATACCTCATCGGAGGATAAAGCGTAGTTGCTTTAAAAAAATCCGATAAAAATATCTTGACAAAATATGTAAAGAATTGTATACTTGACATATAAGAAAAACTTATTAATTGGAGGTATATATGGAAGATAGAGTTGTTTTAACAGGTCAAATGGTAGATAATTTTGAGATGGCAACATATAATCCCGTATCAGGGGTATTTGAAAAATTCAGTTTAGAAGAGGCAAAGGCTTCAGGAAAGTGGACTGTATTGGTATTTTATCCAGCAGATTTTACTTTTGTATGTCCAACTGAGCTTTCGGATTTAGCTGAACAGTATGAAAATATCAAAAAGCTTGGAGCAGAGGTTGTTTCAGTTTCAACGGATACAGAGTTTTCGCATTTTGCATGGAGAAATTCTGAAAAGCTTCTTAGCAATGTAAGTTACCCAATGGCAGCAGATCCTACAGGAAAAGTGTCAAAGCATTTTGGTGTATATGATGTGGAATCGGGACTAGCACTTCGAGGAACGTTTATCATCAACCCTCAAGGACAGTTGGTTTCATCAGAAATTGCGTACTATAATGTAGGTAGAAGTGCAACAGAGCTTCTTAGAAAAGTTTCAGCTTGCGTATATGTGAGTGAGCACCCTAACGAAGTGTGTCCAGCAAAATGGATTCCAGGTGGAAAAACACTAACCCCTAATGAAAAAATGGTTGGTAATGTCTACGATGCGATGTAAATAGTATTTTGAGCCTCCCTATATTTAGGGAGGTTTTTTTTGATCATAATAAAAATTGGCTATGTATAAGAAGATAGTTGTTAGAAAATGAAAATTTCGTTTTTTACGTCACTTTTGCTTGATCAAAAGTAATCAAAACTCAAGTCTACTGAGATTTTACTACGCCAGATTCATTTCGCTAAGATGTCTCGCAAACTCGCATTCGCTCAGTGCGAGAAAATCTCGGTTCGAAAACCGCGAACGCAGCTTCTAAGCTCAATTTCGTCTTACGCTTTACGTAAAATCTCAAGGACGAATAAAATTCAAAAACAACTATTTACTTTAACATAGCCTAAAAATTTGACGAAGAGAATGATTTTAACCAAGGCGAGCTGAAGATACACACGGAAAATAATCATTATTTAAATTAGTAAAAATCAGAGCTATTCAAATTTTATCTCCGCCCTATAAATACATCTCTTATAAATATAGTAAAATTAAAAGCCCAGTGGATTTTTCCACTGGGGTCACTTTTTAAAAGCGAATAATTAATCAATAATTTCAAATCCTTCAGCTTCAATATCAAATGCTTTGTTTATATCTTCACGTGTTAATTTTCGTTTTGGTTTATTGAAAATTTCACGGGTAACTTTTGCTTTTGAAGCATATGTGACCACAAACATAATTAAGCAAATAAGAGCGACAAGTCCTAAAATTTGTGAGGCATTGGTATTTTGCCAATTAGAGATAAATGCGCTATTCATAGGATTGATTCCTATAACGGCGAGAACAGCCGTAGCGCATCCGGCTAGGGCACCACCGGCAATAAGTCCAGAGGCGATAACCACACCACGAGATTTTCTAGCAGCATTGATTTGAGCATCTTTGCTTCTACTTCCAACAAACCATGAAACTACTCCACCAACAAAGAATGGTATTACAAGTGAAATTGGAAGGTATAGTCCCATTGCAAATGGGATAATAGGTACGTTTACCATGAACATTACGATTGTAATGGCTGCACCAATTCCATATAAAATCCATGGAGCAGGTTGACCAGAGATAAATGGAGTGAGTACACTAGCAAATGCGTTGGCTTGTGGTGCCGCTAATGGATGGGCAGTTCCTACAAATCCAAACGCCTTATCGAGTAGAAGAAATCCTGCGATGATAATAGGTGCTGAAATCACGATTGAAACAAGCCCCCATATTTGAAGGGTTTTTGGTGTTGAACCAAGTAATTGAGCTTCTTTGAAAAGTCCTACAACATACCCAGCTTGACCAAGCATTGTGATAACAATACATGCAACCATGAGCGTTAATAGAGCGATATTGTGCTCTGGAACTTTAATCGCAATAAATGCAAGGGCTGCAACGAGTAACATTAAAATTGTCATACCAGATACGGGTTCATTACTTGTATAAGCGAGTGCGAGTGATGCGATAATAGAGAATGCAATTGTAAATACAATAATGATAACCATTGCAACAAGTGTATAGAGAATATTGTGATCTGCAATTCTAAAAAATATGAATAGAGCAGTGGCGATGAGAACGATAATAATTCCATAACCAAGCGTTTTTGGAGACAAATCTCTTTCCGTTCTTATTTTGCTCTCTCCAAGTCCAGAAGGGCGAATAAGTTGCTTGAACACATCGCCAATAGCACCTCTAATAACGCCTAGCATAGTAAGTAGAGAGATAATTCCTGCAGTAACTAATGCACCAACCCCGATTGTTTTAATATATCCAGAATAAATTTTACCCGTTGTCATTGCAATAAACTGAGGTGAGTGACCTGGTGCAACGATTATAGCAATTAGTGGTGTTAGTACAAAGCTTCCTAAGATACCACCGGCTGCGATAACAGACGAGTAACGGAGTCCTGTGAAATAACCGACCCCTAAAAATGCTGCCGAAACGTCTAATTGAAGGTTCATTTTATCATTGACCATTAGCGCATTTCCCCATTTAAATGAGCTTGTTGAGAATACTTCATTCCAAAGACCAATACATTGAGTAATTAAATCATAACAAAATCCTATAATTCCACTGATGATAAGCACTTTAGCACTGCCACCCTCAGCAGCGACTAGCATCTCAGCTGTTCCAAAACTTCCAGGGAATGGTAAAATTCCATGCATTTTGTTACAGAAGTAGTCACGGTAGATGATACCGATAATCATACCTAAGAATCCACCGAGAATAATTGTAAAGAACACATCTATATAGTTGATATGCATTCCTAAAATTACAAATGTTGGGAGTAGAAAAGTTCCTGTTACCATGATTCCGCTTGCAGTATATGGCATTGAGAACATGACAACCACTTCTCCTAAAGCATTTGTTCTTCTCATTGTGGTAGCCATACCTAGTCCAATAATAGCTACAGGGACATCGGCAGATATTCCTAGTCCGAGTTTAAATGATAAAAACATTAAAGCAAATGTGAAAATTATTGTGAAGAAAATTCCCGGGATAATACTAAATAATGTGGCTTCACGATAAGTCTCTTTTGGTGACATGATGGGTTCGAAAACCTCACCAGGTTTCAGAGGTCTATACGCCGACTCTGGTAGCTTTTTTCTCATTTTTTCCTCCTAAAGATTATTATGAATTGTATTAAGTTGAATTAATTAATACTTTTTATATCATATCATAAATGAGGAAAAATTTAAATAGATTTTTTTGAAAAATTTAGTTTTTTTTATAAAAAAAACAAAGAAAATACATATTTAGTTAATCGTTACGAAAACTATAGGATAAAAATACAAAAAATGTCAAAATTATTAATATTATTAAATATTAAAGAGAGGTGTGGCAAAGAGTAAAATTATTATCTTAAAGACAAATAGCGCATTTGTATAGTATAATAGAGAGGTAAATAATTTTGGAGGTGCCATGATATATTCTATTTCACTAAATTCAACGATAGATTATGTTATATATACGCCTGAGTTTGATGTTGGATATTCAGCAAATTCTAGCGAGGAATTTTTATATCCTGGGGGCAAGGGCATAAATGTAACAAGGGTATTAACTCAGCTCGGTATGCCTGTTAAAATATTGGGATTTGTTGGGGGATTTACAGGAATTTTTATTGAAAATGCTTTAAAAGATGAAGGGATAGAGACAAATTTCATTCATACGCTAGAGCGTTCAAGAATTAACATTAAGATAAAATCAGGTCTTGAGAGTGAGATCAATGGGAAGAGTCCGTGGATATCTGAGAGTGAACAGGAGAGATTTTTTCACTCTTTAGATGAAATCAAATCGGGGGATTTAGTTTTATTGTGTGGAAGCTTGACGCCATCACTATCCGTGGAGATATACTCTAAAATTATGGCACATCTTCACGCTAAAAATATTGATTTTGTAGTTGATACGACGGAGGATGCGCTATACTCTGCATTAAAATATTCCCCTTTGTTTATTAAACCAAACCTATCAGAGTTAGAGATATTGTTTGATGTGGAGATTACGCATCTTGATCAGGTGATTTATTATGGACGAAAATTGATGGAATTAGGAGCAAAAAATGTGGTTGTTTCACTTGCGAAGGATGGCGCGGTGTTAATTACTCCTGAAAAAAATTTGATGGCATTTGTGCCTTCAATTGATATAAAAAATAGTGTCGGAGCAGGGGATTCGCTTGTTGCGGGAATGGTCTATAGTATACGTAAAGGGTATGATTTAATCAAAAGTTTTCATTATGGGGTTGCAGTGAGTGTTACATCGGTTGCCTCGAAAACACTTTTAGAGAGCCGAGAAATTGATAAATTTTATGACAAAATACGTATGAGAGAGATTTAGGAGGAACGGTTGGAAAAATTGTGGTATCAAAAGAGTATAGAAGAGGTGTTGAAAAATTTGGGAAGTTCCACAAAGGGATTAACCCTGAATGAGTGTGAGAAAAAGAGAGAAACGTTTGGAGAAAATAGACTTCATGAGGGGGAGAGTAGAAAACTTTCAGAGCTTATTTTAGAGCAAGTAAAAAATACTATGGTCATTATATTGATTTTAGCTGCCGTGATTTCTGGATTCTTAGGTGATAGAGTTGAGATGATTGCCATTCTTGCTATTGTGGTTTTATTTGTTGTTTTAGGGTTTACTCAAGAAGCACGTGCAGAAAAAGCAATGTCAGCATTAAAAAAACTCTCTGTTCCAAAAGTAAGAGTGATTCGTAGTGGAGTAGAGTTGGAGATATCAGCACCTTTGCTTGTTCCTGGAGATATCGTCATTCTTGAGACAGGGAATATTGTTCCTGCTGATGCTAGAATTATAGAGAGTATCAATCTTAAAACACAAGAGTCGATGCTTACGGGGGAAGTTGAGTCTGTTGAAAAGCATAGTGATACACTTGAAGAAGAGGGTCTTGCCTTAGGAGATAGAAAAAATATTGTATATATGGGAACGATTGTGACGTATGGGAGAGGTCAAGCTGTTGTTATTGATACAGGGATGAAAACAGAACTGGGAAAAATTGCTTTTATGTTACAAGGGATTGAAAAGCAACAAACCCCACTTCAAAAACAGTTGGATAGAATTGGAAAACAACTTGCTATCATTGGTGTAATATGCGCTGTTATTATCATGGTTATTGGGTTTATCAGTGGGGCCCACTTTGATGAGATGCTTCTAACAGCCGTTTCTGTTGCCGTTGCCGTGGTACCTGAAGGATTGCCAGCTGTTGTGACCATTACGCTTGCTCTTGGGGCACAAAAAATGTTAAAGCGTCACGCTTTAATACGAAAACTGCCTGCCGTAGAGACGTTAGGGTCTGTTAATATCATCTGTTCAGACAAAACGGGAACTTTAACAGAAAACAAGATGACGGTGACGCTGATTGATTTAGAGGGTGAACGTCTTGAAATTAAAAATAAAGAGAGTATCAAAATAGCGAGAGAGCTTAAAAAGCATCCTATTTTAGATACGATTTTAATGGCAGGAACACTCTGTAGTGATGCTAAATTAATTGAAAATGGTAAAAATAATGAGTTTTTAGGTGACCCTACTGAGGGGGCATTAGTGGTGGCGGCAAAACTTGGAGGAGTTGATTTAACAACGCTTTATCAAAATTTTCCACGTGTCGGAGAGATTCCTTTTGATTCTGTTCGAAAACGTATGAGCACGTTGCATGAGATTAAATTTTTAGAGGAAAACCTTTTAGGGAGAGGAGAATACATCCTATTCACAAAGGGGAGTGTGGATGGTATCCTTGAGGTGGCTTCGCACTATGTGGCACATTCAGGGGTGAGTGTGCTTGAAGATGATGTAAAGAGAAGAATTTTAGAGGCAAATGAAAAAATGGCTTCTAATGGGGTAAGGGTTTTAGCTTTGACTGCAAAACTGCAAGATAGTATGAAACTTAAAGAGGAGTCTTTGATTTTCCTTGGGCTAATTGGAATGATTGACCCACCGAGAGCAGAGGTGAAAGGGGCTATTGCAGAGTGTAAAAGTGCCCATATTCGTCCAATTATGATTACAGGAGACCATCCATTAACGGCACGATTTATTGCTACAGAGCTTGGAATTGATACGCATGCGGGGGCACTTACAGGAAGAGAGTTAGATCTACTCACATCTGAAGAGTTCTATGCAGCGGTAAAAGAGGTTTCAGTCTTTGCACGCGTATCGCCAGAGCATAAAATTAAAATTGTAGAGACGTTGCAAAGACAGGGAAATGTAGTGGCGATGACAGGGGATGGGGTCAATGATTCTCCAGCCTTGAAAAAAGCCGATATTGGTGTAGCAATGGGAATAACAGGAACCGATGTTACCAAAGAGGCGTCAGCGATGATTCTTTTAGATGATAACTTTGCCACCATAGTGGCTTCTGTTGAAGAGGGAAGAACGATATTTGATAACATTAAGCGTTTTATCTCATATTCGCTTGCTGGAAATATTGGAAAAGTGGTCGTTATGTTAGCTGCACCTCTGTTTGCACTATTTGCGCATAAAGAAATTCCCATTTCACTTGTCCCACTTCAACTGTTGTGGCTTAATTTGCTAACAGATGGTTTGCTCGGAATTGGACTTGGAGTGGAGTCAAGTGAAAAAGATGTGATGATGAGAAAGCCTAATGATATGGCTAAATCCATTTTTGCAGGACGTTTTGGAGTAAGAACACTCTTTGTTGGAATTGTCATCTCACTGCTTTGTATTGTAGTAACGATTGGGTATATACACCATGGAAGTGAAAAGTGGCAAACCATTCTCTTTACACTGATCGCACTGCTTCAAATCACGCAAAGTGTTTCGGCAAGAACTCTCAATGGTTCAGTTTTGAAAAAGAATCTATTTGGAAATAAACTGCTGAATTTAATGATACTATTGGTATTTGTGTTACAAATTATTGTTATATACTTTAAACCTCTTGCAGAGCTTTTCAACATTCAAGCGTTAGATGTTAAGGACTGGGGCATTATGGTTATCACATGTATTCTGTTTTTCATCATACTAGAAGCTGA